>JGI24021J15306_10005908_pt1 | contig 14610 bp, 10 predicted proteins | sample Ectturendosymbi1_FD_15306 | JGI IMG/M metagenome (IMG submission 15306)
CTAAGCTTGGCATTGAGATTAAGCTTCCTCCTGGAGGAAGTTTAGATCTACGAAGGAATGTATCAGTTGGAAAGGGGAAGGAAAGCTTTCAAGAAGCATTTTACAGAACTTTTATATTCTATGGTATTACTGATAATGTTATTGGAGGGCTGATCATGGGTTGTAATGCTGTGAAACGCATTAAAAAGAACAATTTGATGTAATATGGAATTACAAGGATCACTCTGCTGCAGTAGCTGACCAAAAACCGAGAATCCTAGCCACACAATATTGTAAAGATATGCAGAACCGTCGCCAGAAAGTCTTCAATAGGGGGGCTTTGCGTTTGTGTAGGGGGGCTTGACATTGAAAAATTGGTAAAAACTCCACTGATTTGTAGTGTTACATATTTTAATTTGGGAGTGCTTAGCGCATCGTTTGGGGGGGCTAAGCCCACCAAATCCCGCCTGTGGCGACGGGACTAAAGCTATGGACGACGAAAATTTTCTTACTGAGATGCGGCATTTGCTCTTCTTACATTCAGCTAATTTTGGAAAAGGGAAATTGCTTCCACAAGACCTGCTAAATAAAATTTACGACTTCAAGCTTCAAGAACATTTCCCAAATGCATGTATTTGCTTAAGAATTTTGCTCACAATTCCAGCCACCGTGGCGTCTTCAGAGTGATCATTTAGCAAGCTTAAACTAATCAAAAATTATTTGAGAGCAACCAGCGATCAATCCCGAGTGGTGTACCTTGCCATATTTAATATTGAATCCATACTTGTACAAAAAGTAGAATATGATGATATCATCAAAACCTTTGCTGAGAAGAAGGCACGAAAAGTGTTTTTGAAACAATCGCGACATTTGCACCAATTTCTTCTCTTCCAAAAATCTCGACGAGAAACTTTTTTACTTCCTATACTGAGCCAAACTAAACGTGTTTTGAGGATTTTTTTGACAACATGATACGTACAGTAAAAATCTGTGATTGTTACTATGCTAGAAAAATATTTTTCTGAGTACGAGCTTATTGAAAAATACGAAGCTAATAATTTGCAATGTGTTACTCGTGTAGGCCAAATAAAAGCTCTAGGTTTTCTGTAGGTTTTCGAAGAATCAGCCGACTGGGCTCTGCTTTCATCTTTTTGCGATGATTAAAACTTGTGCATATCTGTATTCAAGTAACTTCACTCCACAGGTGAAACAAGGAAGGAATCAATCACAAATTTTAATAGGAAATCGATTTCACGTAACATTACGCATCGTCAGTCCTTACATCTTATTCAAATAGTATGGACCAGTTGCCACCAGGCCCGTAGCCAGGTTTTTTGAGATTTGGGGGAAAATACATTTTAGGGGATCAAGATTTTTGTTTTTGCTATATGGCTGAAACAAACTTTTCAGGGCACAAAATATGGGGGGAAACAAAAAACCTTGGGGTGGCACTCCCCCCGTGGATACGGGCCTGGTTGCCACTATATATTTGTAAATATTGGAATGGTAACTGTTTCATCTATAATTCTGATTACTATACCAACAAGCTATACAAATTTCGACAAGGTCCCCATAAGCTAGGGTGCTCGGTATCTGTCGTCGTACCTCCTGGTAAAATTTCTCTCGGCATGTAGTTTTGCAGCTTGCTGGTGTTTTTGGTTTTCTGCAAATGACTCTTCTATTGAACAAGTTTGGCCACCCCTGGCTTATGCTACGTGCAAAGAAACAAGTGTGAAAAAGAAGCACTGCTGCCAACAAAGGCATTTTTTGCAACCAATGCTTCCACTAAACTGCGCAAACCCGCCGTACCACCAGACCATTTGCGTAGGGAAATATCATCTCGCACACTTGCAACATTCCAAATCCTTGGAAAATCACGAAAACATGGAGAAGCTATTTGAATAAATGTATAGTTTGTTCGTATTTTCATAAGATTTCACACTTATTCTAAAAATTCACAAAGTTTATAATTCATTTAGATTTCTGCTAACGCAGTCGAAAAAATCCATGCTCAGTAAAACAAACACTTGCTCACTGTAACGTTTTTTATAAGGAAAACACTGTATGCAACTGTTGCCGTAACATTGGACAATTTCTTTTTTGTGGACGTCCATTTGCGTTGCATCGCCAACAATCTGAGAAAGATAAGCAAAATGTCGACTTTCCCCCCTCCATGGAAAAATTTTTGCGGACGGCCGTGACCATAGGTAAGGATCGGAACAAAGATCGATTTGAAAACAGACAGCTTTGCGGTGTTTGAAAGCTGCCGTTTTGGGGCCACAGAGCGATAAAGCTCACGCAGAACTGCGTTAGCTTTACCAGTCCGTGTATCAATCTCCTGGGGCTCCGCCTTCCGTCACTCGTAAATACCACCACCAGGTACTTGAACGTCTCCACCTGCAATGTTTTGGCGCTCACTTGCAGTATAAACTGCCTTGGGTTTGTAGAGACATACTACCTTGGTATTTTTAGTGCTGATTTTCATTGCGGTTCGGTCGTACGCAGCAGAAAACCGAGAGAGTGCATGCTAAAGACTGCTGAGAAGATGCTAGCAGTACCAAATCGTCCGTTAAAACTAAACATTTGATCCTGCAGTTCCCGACTGTGACACCCTCGTCGACTCGGCTGTGACTATCTATCCAACTAATGTAGACCAATGGCTCTCAACCCCGGTTCCGAGGGCCGCATTTGGCTCCCAGGCACCCTTTTTGTGGCCCTCAGCAGTCTTTTAATAACACGTCTAACATGTTTTGTCTAACAGACTTCGTTCCGCTGAAAAACAAACGTGTAAATTGAATTGCGTTAAAAAATTTTAGTGAGACTCTCCAACAAAATTGTAGGTCTGGATTTGGCTCCCTTCAGCGAGAAGGTTGAGGACCACTGGTATAAACTTTGAATAGGAGCGGTGACAGTACACACCCTTGTCGGAGTCCAACCCCAACGGTGAGCGGTCATGATTTAACTCCCCCGACACGGACACAAACGTCTGACCAGGAATACAGTGACTTGACGGCCAATAACAGGCGGCCGTCAACACCGTACTGACGCAACACTCCCCAAAGCTTTTCACAAGGAACCCGGTCATATGCTTTCTCGAGGTCGACAAAGCATGTGAAGACGTCTCAAGCATACTGCCATATTTTCTCAAAATTTTGCTGGAGTGTGAAGTATGGTCTGTAGTGCTACGGCCGGGACGAAAACCGCACTGGGTATCATTCAGCTTTGATTCATTTATTTCCCGGCATCGTTTTTCAAGGCACGTGGCAACGAAATGTTAATTATTTGCAAATTCCCAAAAAGCATCGCGCCCCGCACAAAAGGCCCTCGCGGGTCACATGCGGCCCGCGGCCCGCGTGTTTGAGACCCCTGGTGTATTGTGTTGTAGGAACTAAGCAAGCTCAGCGCTTGCAAACAGGTCTGCGTCTCCGCGATAGAAATACGACAATGACGTCAAGAGCTGGAAGGGCTGTAATGATTCTGGTCGCAAGTGTGAATGGGAGATGACTTTCGTATGGGTGCAGAAAGCTGCCGAAGGATCAGTATGCAAACTGTCGCACTGTTTTACCCAAAGTGTGCAATCCAGTCTCACAAACCATGCAAAATCAGAGAAGCATCAATAATGAATTCCAGTACAATGCCACGCAAGACTTAATCTTAATTTCAAATAATTTTTTTTATATTCGTGTGATTAAAATCTTTGTTTGCGTGACAAAGGCATGGAAATACTGCAAATACAGTTTGGCTTTTTTCTGGCCTTTAAACAATCAGCATAACCTGTTTCTGGCCTCTTTTTAGCACTGTTTGGCTTTTTATTGAAATTTTCATCTGGCAACCCTGGTGGTGGCGTTGGTTAAACAAAAGGTAATGCATTAGCATAGGGAAGACCACGTTAAAGTGATCGTGATAGCGGGGTGGTTGTTGACTGGTGCTTCTGTATATTCAAAACATTCCACTGGTGTTTTGTAAACGTTTATCGATATGGTTTCAAGTCTCCAGCAAGAAATGGAGACATGAAATCAATGAGTTTCGTTCATATTGTGACGTCCGTATTAGTTAACGAATCGTTTTTTATGCTCAAGCTTTTTTGTTTCAATAACACAAATACTTCAGTTCGTTAATTTTTTACCCTATTAACGACAATTTCATACATATAAAATGGGCCCCTTTCTAAGTTTCAGCCAGGGGCCCCACACAACCTTAATCCGCCCCTGGTAGTAACATTCCACAAAATCAATTTACTTTGCGCTGATTGCGCGTTATGAAGTTCATTGACTTATTTACTGCATCAAAAGAACAGTTTTTCGTGATTCATAGACAAGTAAAACAAAGTGCAATTCGAAGAATGCTTTTTAGCTGGGAAGCCTGGCGATATCAACAAACATAGATGAATACCTAGAATGATAGCGATGTCAAAACAACAACATCAATAAAGTTGGTCGTTCAAACGTTTTTTCCTGTTATGTTCAGGCCATAGCCCCAAGAGTTTGCAGCTTTAAACAGTTAATACAGAATTGTACTGTATACCGCGGCCAGCACTTGCTGGCCATAATATTTCTGGTAAACATTGGTCATCAAAACATATTCACTCAGGTGTTGCACTGTGAAATACAAGCTATTTAACAAAGCTATAAATTATTCGAGTTTATTGAAAGATTATTTGTTTTTTCTGGTTATTATACTTCCTAAAACCAATGAATTTGAAACCCTCTAAAGTTATTATGCTTGACGAGCGAAACTAGAGTTTACAGAAAAAAAACTTTCGTTTGTTGTTTTTGCAATATCAACTCTATGTGTAAGATAAACAAACTCTTGCTAATTCATTTTTAAAACACAAACTTACTGAAACCACAATGTCATTGACCATAACTATTGATACTTTCAGTGCGGAAGACAAACAACTGCAAAGATAATATTTTAATATTACATCTCTAAAGCATGGCAACATTTGATGCGTGTAAAAATATTTCAGCCTAAAGCCATTGGAAAATAAAAGCAGAAAAATTGTTGCTAGTGCAATACACAAATTAACAAAACTTTTCCCATTTTTTGTATTTTATTGCTAAGCAATATTTTTTGAAGAAAAGTAATAGTATTCGTATGAGGGAGCGGATTCTAGAACAAATTAAAGTGTGAAAATCTTGAAAATTGGTATGACGAACAGCAACGGAAAACTAGAACGAAATTATACTGAATATCTCGCAAACAACTGATTTCATCGTTAGCGTAACTAAATGAATGAAGTGCAAAACGTTCTACCACCAAGGGGCCGCCCATTAATGACGTAATATTATTTTCGAAAATATTCATTATTTTTCCCGAACACCTTATAAATATAGGAACGTTTTGTCTACTTCGAATTTCTTAAGCTGGTTTGGTATATGACATATTTACTCGTAAAGTCAGTACATAATATTAACTGGATGTGTGCTACTGTTTTTTGCTTAAAAAGCAGTTAGCTGCGTCTTTTCCAAGTATGTAGATACACCAAAATACGCAATTTGGGCACTTCAAGATCTTTGTCTCCAGCAGTGGTGTAGGAGCTGGGGATCAAGGGGGTGAAAGCGCACCCCAATGGTTTTGATTTGTCAAAAATTTGGGCAAAGAAGCTTCGACATATTTAACAATATTATTGAAATTATACGTATTGATCTTTATTCAATGTATAAACAAAATTATGTCATAGATTATCATAGAAAACACATTTATATATAGAAAAGTTTTTTAATTATTTTGTATATATTTATTTTATCGTCTACTATGTCATAGAAAACACATTAAATATGTACAACGTCAACAAAATATTTGTAGTAACTTCGTGTTTTATTATGTGAAAGCTAAAAGAAGGCATTTCATTTATGCACTTTATTAATTGTACATTGATGGAATCGAGCATACTGCAGGGCACCTATGTCATATTAGTAGAGTACATGCCAGGCAAGTACAGAAAAACTTTTGTTTTTAATTTTACCTATGGTGTTTGGATGAACACATTTTGCCATACAGTTTTTTGCATGTTGCATATATGTGCAGTTGTGAGACTCACAGCATTGTCATAATAAATAATATGATACATGCCATATATATCACATATATGTCTTAAGAGAAGGAATCAACTTTAGGCCAACCTCAACTAGGTCTGAGGTTCTGTACTGAGAGCAGCAGCTGGAATGTGAATGGAAAACTTCATAACTGAGGCATATGCTCACGAATACTGAGCCAACTGGCTTCTGACAATGTTCTTGCACAGCCTAGCGAATTTTTTTCAGTTGGGTTTTTAAGAACCAAGTTTCAAGTAGGCTACCAAATTTTCTGTTTTCAAGTCAATGATATTTACAACATGGTAGAGGAAAATTTAATGTACTAACAACTACTTTAAATAAAATTCGTAGGAAGAAAATTTTTTCACAAAGTTTTTTGGGTAAATTTGAGGAAATTCGAGCAAAATATTCCTTGTATCCCCAAACATTGGCTTCTCCTACATCTATGACTGGGGAAGACCAGTGGTTCTGATATGGAAAGCCTTTCTTCCAGGACAACAGTCAGAATTATGAGTGTGTGGCGCTTATTATTCAGTCACAGTCAAAAGTCAGTCAGAAGTTCATCGCCAACCGCTACTGGAAATCGAATGAATGTCAGTGCAGTGCTTCGTCTCTCTGAAGCTATTTTGCAGCTGCACTTATCTCGCTTATTGTTAATGAAGCAGCAGCAGATTTCCCATTGATTTTCATTTAAATTTAAACGAAAGCTAAGTACACCTTATCTTTCATTCTATCGCCGAATTTCGCCTATATCTTTGTACAGTATTACCATTTATAAAAGAACTATACCACACAAAATGATTTGGCAACTACCATGGGGCTGCTGATTGATGTATGAGCACCACTAGTGCTGGAGTATTTTCGATAAGTAATTGCTCTGACTGCGTCATTTCCCGTCTTACTTCCGGTTTCGGTTAATGCTAACGCCAGTAATAGTATTAATGATAAACAAATTTATATGCCTTCGTCCACAAAACATGTTTTCAACTTTTTATTGTCTACAAACATGAAAAGATCACAGCCGCTGGTCTACACTGAAACCTGCATTTCGACTGTTTGAAAACGTGCTTAAAATTCATGTGACTATATACATGCTAGAGCATGTGGTGCAAAGTATTTGTCGTTGTTTCTGAGGTAAAAATCTTTTTATGTCCCACATCCACATACGAAACTCTTTCTACAGAGCTAGTTTTAGTTTTGTTCCACCGTGCAAGTACATTAATAATAAATCATTATTTTTACAAGGTGTTCGAAACATATTTCGGTAATTTCATAATACTATTATTAGTACGCGTTATTCTCAGTTGAGCAAAATCCACATCATGCTTTAACCTAAACAGATCGAGCCGTTGTGTTATAACTCTAGCTGGATTAGAAGCAGGGCCGGCGCTAAGTGGTTGGCTCCCCCGAGCCTAGACGTTGGGGCTCCCCAATATACAATGCATTGCATTTAACACGTAGTATTTACGTAAATAAAACATCGATTTATTTTAACAAATGCTAATTAAAGCATTTTACCACGTAGCTGTATAGCCTACTGTTTAAAAGCATGATAAGTTTGAAAAATCCATTGTTAGCGTGAGACCGAACGCTTGTCCGGTCTATGTGGACAACCAGCATCAATATGCTGCTGGACAATCAAAAAGTACTGTGTATGTGCTAGCATTTGCATTGGCAACGTTTGTAAAGAAAATTGACTGTTGGTATTACCACAGATGTCAGCCACAGTATTGTTTTATCCTCTGCTTCCTACGTTTTGTGCAGTTTACCTCTTGAACTGAGTGCTATAGTGGTTCCAGTCTTTGCTTAGACTGTCATGTACTGCTGTAGCAAATATGCAGAGTAGGCTGCTTATACTCCAAGGAGCATTTACTTATCAAGAGCTTCCTTTTGATGATCATTCCGAATAGAAATTTTTCTCGCGGAAAACAGAGAAGCTACCTACTCAGGCTTTCGTAAAGNAAAGTTTTTAAAGTAATTATTTTATTCTATTTGGATGCAAACAGCTTGACCTACTATACCGGTCGAAACGGTAAAGCAATGCAACATATAGCCAATGAGAACAAAGATATCACTTAAAAAACTTAAGGACCGCAGTGCCACTTTTGGGGCTTGGACTTTGTTCAGTCATATCTTTACAACCAATAGAGATAGAGAGCTGTTCAAATCCTCTAAAAAAGCAGAAAGTCTCCTGTGCGTTCGATTTTTAAAAATTTCGGGAACTTTGGATTTAAAGTTTTTTATTGTGACGTCACAACTGGGCGAGGTCAAGGGATTTTTGGGTGCTGTCATCAGGGCCGGAAAAAAGTTCAAGTGGCAATTTACCTGTTTTTTCAAATAAACTAGGCAAAAATCAACACATTTAGCGCCCTTGATTGGCCTTCTAGCGTTAGTGGTTTGCACGTTATGGCCAAAAACGATATTTTTGGAAAATTTCCCAGTTCCTCACCTGGTTGCTGCCCCGATTATATTAAGAAGCAGGCAGTGAACTGGCAAGTAAACCCATATGAGAGTTTAAACTTCCTAACTTTTAGTATTGAGATGCACTGGAATGAGGACACCTTCAAAAAAACTCAAAACTATATCAAATTTTTTAGTTTTTGTTTTAAATTTCCAATAGATCACTACAACCACTTTTATTTAAACTATGTTACGTAAGAGCTGGTTTCCCGGTGTCCCTAACATGTTGATGTGCCATTAAAAATGATTAGACAAATTTCAGCACTAACATTCATACAAGACCAGACACTAATACGCATTACAAGATAACATTTGTACTTGTGAATGGAGCACAGTGGAATCATACTACAATAGTCAACGGTGACAGAATGCGTTTTCAAAAGTTAACTTGTTGGAGTTGAAACGAATCAGAACACGACAAAGCTTTAAGCTAACGGTTGTCTTCGAACCTGGAACAGTTTTGTTGCTTATAATATCGGAATCCAATTTTATTGTGGAATGCTGAAAATTACAAATAGTTTACTTCATTTCCTTAATAAACAACCTACGGTATCACGAAAAGCACAAACAGGTGGAAACAACAGAAAAGGTCACCAATTTTAACTTACTTGATGTATCCTTTCTTCAGCGATCGCTTGATTAAGACAGTTCATTTTACTTTTCAAGCCTGGATTGGTTCAAAAATTTTAGTTACGAAGTAGCGTTTTTTTGTCCTGAACACAGACTACAGTAAACTTTCAAAGTACGAAAAATTTACAAGCCATTTATTCAGTGTGTTTCTATGATGTTGAAAACATTACGAACACACGTCGCTGCTGGAACGGGTGAGCTAAGCGACACATGATACAGTAATTGTTGTATGGAAAGAGTCAGGTTTCCAGTGTCCATGGAGCTGAGCGATTGTCAGTTACTCGATATAGGCTGTATCGTAAACACCTTTCCGCACTACAGACGCTGGCTATACATTTGCTCAGGCGTAGGACAATCTTCAATAGCACAAGCAGTTCAAGTTTTTATTTGACGTAAGTAAGCACGCTCTTGATTTCTGAGCTGTGATAAAAACGAAAATTAACAAGTACTTTATCACATAACACTGTTTTAACTAGAGCATGTCAAGCACAACAAATTTGCAGTTAAAAAATTCGTCACAGCGCCACAAAATGATATAAACCTATCCCAAGTCTCGATGTGTACGATAGTTGCAGGATAATTTATCTGTTTAGGCTAAAGCATGTACGCACATCCATTGCAATTATTGAAAATGCTCTGCAACTACGTCTTCAGAGTTATGTTAATGTCTTCAGATGAAATTTTGCTTATACCTCAAACAGTTTCTTCCTGAAAATTATTTTCTTGATAAAAACACGCATGTTCCGCAGTTGTGTGTGGCACGGATCAGGAACTCCGTTTTTTCAAATGAAAAGGAACGAAGCGTTTATTTTATTTGTTACAACTGAAAAAGCAATGGCATCATATGCAGAAAAGCACAAATGATAAATCGACCTTGCAGAAGAGTTTACACAGTCGCGAAAAATCAACCACGTTTGAAATTGACATACGACCAGGGCCCAGGGCTGTGCAGCTGGAACGAGAATTTCAGGTTCCGGCTCTAAATCCCACTCCAAGCATCTAAAATGTTAGTTTTAAGTTTTGGTCCAGTAAAAACGGAAAACTATTTTATTAATTGTGTTACCAAATAGCAAAGATGAGGGGGCGCAGAATGATATATTTCATTGACAGAGTACGAACGTGCATGCGACGAAAATTATGTACACATACGGCAATCATAGCAATTATAAGTGATGAATATTTCAATTCACCCATTTGCATTGAATGTGTAGAAAATTACTTCTTCTTCTTTTGAGCTATTACTCACTACATCTCACTACATTTATTTACACAATAATAACATAGAAACAATGAATCTGGCTCTGGATCCGGCCACAAAATGTCTCTGTTCTCCGCCTCCAATCAACCAAAATTGCTTAGGCTCCGGGGTCCAGAGACCTGAACGTTACCACCGCTTACACTGTTTTGACTTCCATCCGTAACTGGTTCAACAAAAATTCAGCTGGTCTGAGACTAGGGACTTGCTTCTATGTAAACTCGTAGTTCCTGTTGGACCAAGCTTTTTCTCTAACCATCTCAATTACTGACAGCGCCAGAACAAGACATGGTATCTGGGGAGGGCCGTCGGGAACAGAGACGAGCCGCTAGATAAACTCAGGGTTTACAGTATGTTGTGTGACAGAATAATAAAACAGAAAGAAGTGTGTTATTTTGGGGATAAAATGGTCGTTTAATTAGAGGATAGATAGATTTATTTGGCGGTACTGAATTAATTGCGCTAAATGTATTCGCTAAAACAGAAAAAAACGCCGGGCACATTGTAAGAAGGCCACAGAACCAACTTACAGGGTTTTGGTACCCGACAGCGAGTCGAGTTTAGCCTATAACGGCACCGAGGCGGACGTACTTATCACCAGGCCACAGGCTGGTTGAAACTTTACTGCGACTGCGAGTAACCAATCTGAGTCAAGCTTAACAAAACGTAACCAGGAATGCCCAAAGGCGATTACGAGACTTTACACAAATTCAAATCATCACTGGCATTCACGTTTAGAGCAAATACTGCGTTGGTCACAATTGCAACACCAGCTCACATGGCAAGACGCTGGAAAATCGTTCTTGCAGTAACGCTATTGATGAATAATCCCGCTCATGTGTGTAACTTATACCCAGGCAAAGGGCAAGTAGATTAGTTTTGTTACAGGTCAGTTCATCTGCTTAATTATTTTTGCTTAGCAACTACGTTATACCTTAAGGGAACATACACCCCAGCAAAACTCCCCTCATTTATTTCCGGCAATATTGCGTCGTCGGGGCTAGGATGAAATTCAAATTTTTGCAAAAGAGAAACTAAAAAGATAAAAATTTCCATGCGTGCTAGTTGTTCTCCTAGGCAGTGACGTGGCCCAATCGAAAACGGAATAACGTGCTTTGACTTAACGAAGCATCCTTTGCAATCCAGGTGCCGTTCTGGCACAAAACTTTCCGGCTCCTCCCAAATGTGCGGATCGTTATGTACAGCCCAGAGATTTGCTAAAACCTGCAATGCATATGGTAAAGTTTATCGAACAAAGCGGTATAAGCTATTAGGAAATAGGTAAATCGCTTGGAAGCATTAATATTTCGCAAGTTTCAGCATCATCCAGCTGTTTTGAAACAATATAGAAAAAAATATACATCGTGATAGTCTCAGATAAGAATGTTTTCTACATGGAATGTTTTGCCAGCGAATGTTTCGTTTTTTCATAGCAAATTTGTGGTATTTTGGTTTGCAATATCAGCACGGGAATATACGAATACAGTAACATCCCGGTTAAGCTCGCATCCCAATGAAGTTCGCAAAAAATTATGAAAAAATTTAGATTCAACTTTTTCAGCAATTTGTTGGTATTTACAGTAAATCAAACATGACAACTTGTCATCAAAAAGATAGACGCGAAGCATTCTGGCGCAAAGGTTCACGATTTAAACAAGTCACAAAGCGCCAGTTGGTGCGCATTATGCTTCCTCTTGCTTTTTGCTTCCAAAATCACCTTCCTTATTTTTCGCTGAAAGTGTTCGAAGGAATAATTTTAGTTCATTATAATCATTTCCTGCTTGCGCTTGCACATCAGGGTACAACTGATCCTTACCCTCAATGACTTTATTGTACATAATTTATTAATTATCAAACTCACCGAAAATGACATCGTTTTCTGCTGTTTCTGGACTATGTGCACAAGCTTAGGCAACCGTGTTTCCAGCACCTCACTGACACCAGCCAAAGAAAAACAAAAAGTCAAGGTCTTCTCTATCCACCTCTGCCCTCTTACCGCGAAGAAAAAGTTGTTTCAACCCTCGGCATTCTTTAAATCAACTAAATCACAGCCATGATGGTTTGAAATCATCTTGTGATATTTCGAATTGTTCAGAAATTTGTTTTGCTTTCAAAATGGTGAGTGAATGTGGAACGGACAGTGCGCTTGACTCATACTATCAATCCAAAGCTATACCTTACCTTCCAGCTCTGTTAATCTGCGGGCAGACGCACCAACGTTTTTATTTTTTGTGTCTTCAGACATCAGAGCAGAACGTTTATGCATAACTTCCCTCTTTGCACAGACTTTTTCATAGCACCCTCACTCCGTACTATCGTGCGATGCTTCGTAACTTGGAGGATTTGACTGACTCAACTTTGAGACTAATTCCAATCTCTGCGACTCATTTAAACGCTTGGCGTTGCCTAACATTGTTCGTGAATAGCATAATGTAAGTGAATACTATGTCTTGCTAAAAAGAATAGTTAGATTCAGTGAGTGTATCAATCGGTCTCCTAACATTAGCCCTAATGATCAGCATCTTTTTGTTGATGCGGTAAAAAGCACAGTTGTTATGTTCGCACCTACCACCTAAGTTCGCACAAACAGCTCAGATTCAAGTCGCGAACTTAACAGGGAGATTACTTAAGCAAATGAGTTCGCATGAAATCAAGCGTTCATCCATTTCACTTGTCAGTTTCGTAAATAGCCGAAAGAGCTTCGATTTTGCAATGCACGTCAAAAGCCGTGATCGACTTACCGTCATGCTTGCAGTTAAATGTAAAACAGACACTATTGTTAAGTGCGATTTTTGCATATAATGAGTACATGGGCGTCGGAAGGGGGGGCCAAGGCCCTACCTGGATTTTGAAATTTTCAGTAAAAAAGGTTAGTTTTTAGTTTTGAGTGGGAAAACGCAGCACTTTTGCCCCTCCCTGGAAAATTTTGGAAAAATCCCCTAGTGCCCCCCCTGAAAATAATTCTTCCGACGCCCATGAATGAGTACATTTAATTTTCGACTTTTATCGTGTTTTCATAAGATTTACGTGACGCCTTTATCAAGATCTCAGTCACGGTTGCTTTACAAAAATAAATATTCCGAAGATTCAGCTGGAAGAAAAAGTTTGGTAAAGTCTGCTGTTTTCAAGCTCTGATAAAAAANAATTGCTGGGTTAGCTTGATTTTTTTGTAAAAATATATACAGTAGATTTGTCCTACGGTTTGGAAACAATTCAGCTCTTTACTTTCGTGCTTAACAATAGCGCTGATTTGCGTACTGTTGCTAAGATACAAATATTTACAATCCAATCTGTTAGTTGTTTACCCCACAACCAAACGAGTAAGTTTAAACGCAGTGTATCATAAACTGAATTGACAGCACATAAGCAAGCTCGCGTACTTAGTGGAGCTTGCAAACAATGTAGCTTATCGCGATACAGACCATCATGTATTTCTTTTACTGTACAACATCACTCTTGCTTTTGTTCAAAGCTACTCGAAGGGACGTAAAAATGCTTTTCTGTACATCAATATAGTTTCAGTTTTAGTAAATCAAATGCTTGCATAGAAAGACCCTTTGTTCAACAGAGAACTTCAAACACTCACTTTTGTATTTTTTGGAATGACGTAGCCTTTCAGCATCATGTTGTCTGTGGTTTTATGCCCAATACTCAACGGTACCAAAGTTCGGAACCTGTAGAGTTCTTGTATAAAAGCACAGGTGTACGGCATCTTTGTCCGATCAGACATAGCTACTACCGTTTCTGTACCTGCAATAAATATACTAAAAAAACTGATCGTTTTGAAATGTTAGTCGATCTTTAATTAATAAAGTTTGTTTGCAACAGGTGTCACCACCTGTATTCAGTGGCGTAACTAGAGGTTTGAGCCAGGGGGGTTGGGCAATCTTAGCTGAAGGGGCCCATTGGCCACCGTTTGGGCATGCAGTAATAAGTCCCAAAAACTCATATACTGTACGTTGTTCCACAAAAACAGAAAATATTTGTCGAGTGATGTAATGAGCTTCAATTGGGTAAATAACTTTAACGTAGAATGTCACGTTTTCATGTAACACCCTATCTAAAATTGATACCCAGCAATGAATTGTGACTGGATAAGGTCGGCTTATGATTTATTGTAAGATCCACCACACCCAGAGGCGTAACGAGGCTTGATGGCGCCCGGGGCAAGAAGCAAGTTTGGCTCCCTCGTGTTCGAATCTGATGTCTTTCGGAAGCCAATGTACTGTATTGAAGAAAGTACTTGTG
>JGI24021J15306_10005909_pt1 | contig 14609 bp, 9 predicted proteins | sample Ectturendosymbi1_FD_15306 | JGI IMG/M metagenome (IMG submission 15306)
TGAACAAGGCTTGATGCCTTGGGTAGAAATGCAACCGGGCCTCAGTTTGAATCCCGAACCCGGCCCGGGTGTGAAATCACAAGCCCGAACCCGGCCAGAGCTCAACATTTTTGAATCCCGATTTGGACCCGTCCTTGACTGGTGCTAAATCTAGTGAAACCTCTTCAAACAAGCCAAGAATCGCGTAAGTGGTTGATCTTTTCGACGCAACTCCATCGCGTGCTAATTTCCTCACCGCTGTCGCTTTCTCCAAAAGCGCGTGAGACTAATCCGAGCACAAAACAAAAAAACGCAGCTGTTTTTACAATTCTAGATTTAGCTGAAGAAAATCACAATCACTCATTCACAGAAGTTACCGCGGTGAGTACAACAAATCTACGTCACGAACGAAAAAAAATGTTGCTCTGAATATTATGAAAAAAATGTAGGCAGGCCCGAAATCGGCCTCAAACATTTTGACGAACTTACCTGAACCCGGGTTACATCTCTGGACTTGGGTTGGCGATTCCGGCAATACTTTGACTGTTTATCTGCCGAATACGTACCTTAAAGAAGTTTGCACTGATTGTTCAGAATGAAGTTGAATGATTAGTCGGGGGTACACGCTGCATTGGGTATCCGAACAACAGCCACCTGGACAATTGCCATCCGCACAACTGCCACAGGATAACTTCCACCCAAACAATCTGTCTCAGGTATCTACATCGCCTTGAACTACTGAGGCAATTCGGGGCAAGCTAACAGGAAAGTATCGGTAGATTCATGTCAAACTGAGAAGTGGGAAAAGGCTTTTTTTTTAAAATGTGTCTAGCTTCACTCAGGATAATTGAGAACTTTTTCTGTTGAGAATTTCACAAAGAGGACCGTAAAAGCCTTGAATTTTCAGCGTGACATCAGAAAGTAAACAACACCATTTCTTCTTCAAAAATATGTGGGCGATGTTCTCCTCGATAGCAACCCTGACTGACATAAAATTCTGATGACGTTAACCGTAGCTTATAGGTCAAGGTGGAGGGAAAAAAACGAGAATCAAAAAATCGTATCGCGCAGTGTTCCAGCTTCTGTGGTGAGCCTGCAATACGAAGACTTGTTTTGATTACATCCGCCTACGTATGCTGCACAGCGGTGCAGTGAAGCAGATGGAAAAGTAAACAATGGCGAAACTCTACACTGCTATTCCACTGGATGTCACGCTCCACTGATCATTTATAAATAATTGAAAAGACAAAGAGTCGTTTATTGAATGCACAGAATGCAAATATGTGGAGGTATATCAGTGGATTGTTTCCACTTAAACTTTTAGCAAAATTATCAATAGTGTACGGAGACTGGTTTCATATTCTAACAGCAAATTGCAAGTTGTCGAGCGCTGATCTTGAAAAATGCGTGATTTCAATGCATAATTATGAGAGGCAGTAATAGCACGAGCAGAAAGAGCAATGACTTAGTAAACTCAAAAGTTGGAGATCTAAAAAAGAATTAAACCAATGTACAGTTGTTAATAATTTTGCGCTCGTTGGAATATATCTGGAACTTGAAAAATGACAAAACACCTTTCTGAAAATGCAGGTATTGTTTTGCTGCCAAATCCGAACGAAAACAGCAAGGTGAATATAATTTTCAGAAAATAAAAATAAAAAAACACAAAAATCATGCATTTAGCGAGATTCGGTATCATGTCTTACTCTATCTTATTTCTTTTCTCCCGTACCATATTACCACCGAAGCTTTATAAATCCACCTAAAGCTTGATGAAATATATAATCGGTACACAAAATTACAGAAATTTACGCTGATTCGAAATTCAGAATGCTGTATACAGTCCCTAACGTTGTTCCAATTTTTTTAGTGACAATGCAATTGCGCAACCATGCAGACACACAACCAGTGAAGCGTTTCAAGCGGTAAAACGGCTATGCGATATACATTACATTCGGAATGTTTCATGTGCGCGAGAATGAGATTCCACTGCGCGAATGGTCTGGTGGTGCTGCGCGATTGCGCACCTTAAGAGGAAACATTGGTCCCTAGCAAACCTCACTGTTCAGTTGATAAGGGCGTTCCGCACACTGTAGATTTTAGGCATGACTAAACTTAGTTCAAGTTGCACACCTGAAATGCAACGAATGATGCAGGCCGAAATTCGCTTTACAAACTTTTTAAATTCTGTCTGGCACGGTCAGTTCCTGCATGAGCGCGCAATTGTAAGTTAGAATTTACTTAACAAGGTATATGTATTTTTCTGAATTTATGGCCATGAAAGCTTTACTCAGCTGTTCGTTTCTAAACCACGTTATGCTGAACATCACTGCAGGGGATTTAGCAGCATGGAACAATAACGCTTGAATACGAATAGTTTGAATGAGCTAAGTTAGTACGTGTCAAAAACGACATCTTGAACCATCACAGAATAGTGCTCCAGCGCTATTTACTGCATCAATTAGCAAGAAAAACCTTTTACCGAACGAATGCTGAAAAGGGTACATTTTCGATCATCAACAGCTGTTCATGAAATATGTAGTAGACGGGTACAGCACGGATAAGTACGTGAGTGGCCGTTTAAATGTCTGCTGTATTCACTGCCGTGAAATCACCACACATTTGAAAGGTTGCGGAAAATGTTTTGAAATTACCCAGGCTGGTTTTAACAAATCAACCAAAAATGTTATGGTTTTGTCTACACCTCTTCAAAAGCAAGGTAGAGCAAGATTTGAAACAAAGATAAAGCTTCTACTTACTATTTTCTACCTAGACTTTAAATTTTATTTGTCACTATTTTACTGACATTTTTATGCCTCGTTGTTGGAGTAAAATAGTGAGCAAAAGCAACAGGAGATCTCACGCAATTCGGTGTGGTTTGTTTTACAAATTTCAACATTGCTTACCAAGCTTATTCTTCTCTGCCCGCACAGTGTGTTTACTCCACGACGTCAAATGAAACATGAACCCAGGTTGTAATATTTCTTTTGGTGTTAAGTGTTCCCTTGCTATTGTTTCGATCTGATCCAATGACAGTTGAATGTAAAAGGGAATGAAGACTAGAGCGGTCGGACTGTTCAGCTCAGTCCACTCAACTGGAATGAATTTCCAGATAAGCACAGCAGACCAATAGGAAAATGGATTCACTCAGTCGCTACATCTTTATATTTAACAACGTGATATTCATGGTTAGTATCGAAACAGTTTCAGTGTGAGGTTTGTCAGCCAAAATGTGATAAATTGCAACAGACTTCGTCTTGAAGCAAATAAAACAAATCCAGTATTCAGCTATTGTTTAGAATTGTTATGGAGGAAAAACTGATATTTTGCTTTATGTTAAGACAATATTGAAGCTTTGTGAGTAAAATTCGGTAGAAGTGCAACGTATCTTTCCAAACTCCTCTGTCTTGGTTCGAAATTGTGTTCTATAGATTTAGCAATCCACTATATGACCACAATTCGTGCAGCACTACTGATGTGGAGACCAGATTTCTCTATTTCCGAGAGCCCTAGTGTAGCTTCCAATGGTAGTGTGAGCAACTGCTTAGAAATTAATGTTGTTATTTTGCACTTGCACTTACAGGCTATTTGAATATCGCAAGTAAAGTAGCAAGAGGTTTAAATTCAAGGCACCTCGTTGTTATTGGACGGATAAACAATTTAATCGACCCCGGGGTTTCACAGCTCTTAGTAGACGAATAAGACTATTTTAAATAAGGTTTACTCGTTCCGGCAAAACGCTTAAACAGACATATATCAAAGGCTTTCATTGTTAAAACCATTTCTACTTTTGAGATGGTTGAGTGCAGCCAATATGCCACAGCCGGCCATGAGTATAAAACCATGATCTGATACTGTGTAGCGTACATGTTTGCTCAGCAAATTTTAAGATCGACATTAATAGCAAAATTTGGACCACACATCGGATCAAATTTGCATTTTTAAGCTTTTTTTCAAAGCCTAGAGCCGCAATCTAGCCACGATAAAGGTTGGCAGTTGACAGCACATTTTTCTTTCGAATACTTTTTCATTGGCTTTTTAGAACTGTTAACAATGTCATGTGATGTCTTTGCCAAATCTTCGGTGTTGGAATCGATGTGCATTATATGACACTGAAGCAATGTCATACTCTGTTAAGAAGATCTGGTGGTGGGCATGAGTTGGTATATAAATTAAGAACTCTAGATTTGCTAAACCAGGGGCTCCCTACTTGCGATTCGTCTAACTCCAGTGGCATATTCGCACTTTTCAAAAGGTAGACCAGATCTGAGAAAATAACAACTTCTAAGGAAGAAGTTGTTATAGCTGACTATGTCTAGCAGAGCTTCATAGTTTTTTAGCAGAGCTTCATAGGTTTTTAAATTTTTTCTGGACCAGCGCGTTGATCGTAAAATTAGTTGAAACGTATGCTCACCTAAATAGTTTTGCACTGTATGTTTTTAATTAGTATTAAACCACCTACAGGTTCCATATTGATATATTATATAGCATCAATATCATCGATCCTCTTCTTTATTTTTAGAGGAGTACATCATCATCTATGAAAATGCCTAAGGGGAACAAACAGAAAAGAGAAATGTTGAGTAACCCTGGGAAAGAACAGTAATTCAAGCACAGCAGCCTATAGCTATGGAAAAAGGTGGTGAAACCAAGTGTCATCTATTTTTATGGAGTTCAATGATTTTACTGCGTGGAATCATTTCAACTTCATTTAGAAATCAATTGCGTTTAAGCTTTAGTAGTGACGTAAGCCAGGTCGAGTCATAACAACAAGATTTTGCGAGTCAAATGTTTCATTGACAAACAACATACTCGATCCGGTTTGAGTAACTGCGAAATACAGGTGGGCTTGTCCTACTTAGTCGAGGAATTGTTTCTAAAAGCCACATTTCTGTGATACATGCTTTGAAATTCTGGGCCTGAATAAGGACAGAAGTAAAAAATTTAAAAACCAATCACATAACTCTGCTATTGATTATGATGATTACTGTGACCAGAGTGAAGCTTTAAGGGATCGAGTACTTACAGCAACATTTTTATCCAGATTTTTGCGACTCTAGGCTTTGCCAAAATTTTGCGTCGAGTTCTTTTACCCAAAGAAAAAAGTCAAAAAATCTTGTTGCCAAAGGAAACGAAATGTTTTCACGCTTACAAAAACATTTGATTTATCTCCTGGTTCATTTTCATACTTCTGTTGCATTGCCGTCAGGCAATAAAGAAACAACATTCTTTACTCGGCTGCAAGCGAAGTAACCCAGAAGCATGTTTTTTAGTCTTAACGTTTTCGAATTGTATCACTGGCAGAAGCAGGTTTATTGGCATATTGTCTATTTTAGTCTGAAAGTGTGGTCGCTGGCAGGCTTAGGGTTGCAATGAAGCCTTTGACCTTTGCTGTTTGCAATCAAAATGCAAAACCACGCTTGACCATAACAAAAGTTTTGCTTTTATCAAATCTGTTGAACCTTGTTTTACGAAATTTTTAACGTTAACACTAAAACTAGATTTCTTCTTGGTTTTGAGTTATATTAATCATTTTCCCTCTTTTGAAAATTTTATCCTTTTTTGTTGAAAATCTTTTGAGTGTGCTTATTGCTGGGAATTAGAAAATAATTAGAAAATAACTTAAGTATGCTGAAGTGGTCTCAGTTTGTTTCATGAAATGAAAGCCGATTTATGACTTAGACCCAACGTTAGTAAATTCGCTAAATTTCGAACTTTTCTGCTGATACAGAGGGTGCACATTAACAAACTTACTTTCGTGCAACATCCGCAATTTCCGCATGAACGCAAGTTCGTTACAGTGAAGTCAAGCGTATGGCGCAACTAGTGAAGCAACCGATAGGGCGTATAATAGTAAAAGCAGTGTAATGGCACTACACACTGAAGTAAGAAAACAGGTTGTCTTATCATATTAAGAAAGATACTGAGAATAATTTTATAGCATAAAATGTTTGCCAAAGAGACGTTGGCCGCTTTTAAGCGGTTTATATCTCATATACACCAAGAAATGAGCTACATATGCAACTCCTTGTTATTTTTGTAGATACTTGGCTTGCTGCTTCTCAGCTTGTCATTATGGCTTCAATGCTCCTCTCCAATCCACGAAATTCTTTCCGTTGATCATTCGAGCAGGGTAATCATTAACACAGTATTGATTCTGGGATGTTTCACAATTGCCATAGGTAAGCACCTTTTCATTGCACTGATGTTTTTGTAAAAATATCGATTACCGGATGCGTCTATACTCTTACTGTGAAACAGAGACTTGGTCAAAATGCCGAGACGAGACTCGAAAGAAGACTTGCTTCTTCGAGACCAAGATCGAGCTGAAGATCTGACAGCAGAGATAAAGAAATGCGCTTAAAGAAATTGTGACGGGTATCATACAAGAAATGATACCCGTCACAATTTCTAGCGCTTTAGAAAAGTTTTATGTGCTTTTTGTGTGTTTTTCCTGAAAACAGGGAGTTGCTGGTGGTTTCATATTAAACACAAACATGATTACCAGGCCTAGATGTCATTCCAGCCGAATTGCTTAAGTGCGTTCATTCGCTTGTCCCAGTACTTTACAAAATTATTTGCCATTGTTGGAATGAAAGCTGTTGCCGAAAGAAATGAGGGACGCCAAGATTACGGCTCTTTACAAAAACAAAGGTGAAAAAGGAGATTGCAACAACTAAGGAGGAATTTCTCTTTTGAATGTTGCTGGCAAGGTCTTTGCCAGTGTCGTGCTATCTCTCCTCCAAACTCTTGCGGAGAGGCTCTATCCTGAATCACTGTGTGATTTCCGCCGCAATAGATCTGCTACGAACATGATCTTCTCACTGCGCTAAATCCGGGAGTTTCGTGAACAGCGCCGTCCGCAGCACATTTGTTAAATTGGCCTAAGCATTCGATATGGTCAGTAGAGAAGAGCTATACATTTTCCTACAAAAATCGGCCTTCTTATAGACTTCTTAGTCTTACCAGTTCGTTACATGGTGATCGAAGCACGTATCTCATTTGAAGGTGCACTCTCGTCTCCCTTTGAGTTGAAATGTGGCGTTAAGCAAAGCTATGTTCTGGTCACAACCATGTTTGGAATCTTCTTCTCTGCTGTTCTCCATCATGTATTCCATGACGATGACAAAAATATCATCAATGAAGGAATTTTACTGCACACTCGCACAAATGGCAGATTTTTCAACCTTACGAGATTACGCGCCAAAACAAAAACTGGACACATTCTAGCTAGTACGTGATAGCGGACGATGCTGCTTTCGTTTCACACAAAAACAGGCTTTCAGTCACTAATGGACCGTTTTGCTGCTGCCGATGAGGCCGTTTCTCTGGTCACGAGCAGCAAAAGAACTGTTGTGATGCATCAGTTGACGTGCATTGACACACGCCAGGCGAATATCATCGTGAACGGGACTATAGGCTTGAAAAGTCGACCACTTTTGCTACCTATGTTCATTATGTCCAGCGACTGTTCTCTTGAGAAAAGAATTTAGTTCAGAATCGGGAAATCTGCTGCCACCTTCAGTCGATTCAGTGCAAGAGCATGACCCAATCCACAACATACACTGTGCACCAAAGGCAACATGTATAAGGCTCGCATGTTAAGTACTCTACAGCTCCGAACTTGGCCAACGTACATGCAACAAGAAACAAAACTTAACAGTTTCACATGCGAAGCTTCGGCTGTATTTGCCGCATCACATGAAGGAACAAGATCGGAAACGAGGTAATTTTATACAGCGCACCAGCTGTAGCTTCTTGTTTAGTTATCTCATCACAAGGCGCTTGCTCTGGGTTGGCCACCTTTACTGTAGGTTTGACTGACTTTTACCAAAAAACATTGTGTACGGTGAATTGATCTTAGGTACTCGAAGTGTTGCCCGACCATTCATTTATTTCAGAAATGTTGTAAAAAGTGATCACCTGTGGCAGCGGAAGATCTCGTCCTCGGAGTGGTAAACATGCCCCAAATCGTCAGATGTGCACAGTGCACATCTTACCCAAGGGTCGCTGAAGCTAAACTATTCTCGTTCCCCTCAAAGCGATCTGTCGTAGAGGTTCTGCCACACAACTATAAAACCTTCGAACCAGTTATAGTAGAAGCAAAACATTAGTGATTTTCAATACGCCACTATCAAGCAAGGAGTCCTAAATCACACCTGCAAAAAATTTAATTTAATAAAGATATTAAAAATTTCTAGAAAACAACATTCATCGAAAATAACTACTTGGTTGTGCACTATCAATATTTTTACGAATTGCTGTTTCAAGAAGTATTTTGAAAAGTTACTAAGCGGAAGATTTGCCTTCTGGACGCATTTTAGCTTTCTCTTTGGCTGACAGTAATAGAAATATGAAGATGGTGTGACCTTTGAAAGGTGATAACACAAAAGCATGCAGTTCTCAATATCAAAAATTGTTTGAAAACGGGTCATGTGGAACGTGCAGCTGCACAAGCAATTTATGATGTACAAGCAGCAAAATCATTTGTGTTTGAGCAGTTACGGTAACTAGCCAGATGGAATTCAAACGATGCTGTTTCGAAACTGAAATTACATCTTTTTCGGGACAGTGGCTGAGTTGTTTGACCTTGGATTTTTACCTGTCTATTACGTAAGAGGTAAAATATTGGTGCTAAAGCCAGGTTTCGAAATTGTTTGCCATATTTGTGAAATTCTATTTTGCCATGTAAAAAATAACGGTGAATTATTTGACCCAATTTTTCCTTGTGCACGTATTTCTTCCAACACTGGCACCCTTCATAAAAGATAGGTTTACTTTTGCTTTTGTAGCAGCATTCAGTTTCAATTCGTATATCACTAAACAGCTTTATTGGACCCTTCACCATAACTCGCCAGGCGATTGAGGTAGAGAGTTGGTCAAACCCTCAAAAGATCAGGTCAGACTTTGTACTTTCGATTAAAAAATTGGAAAGTTTTGGATTTGAGCTTTTTGTTGGTGACGTAATAAATAGGGGTATGTTTAGGTCTTTCTGGTTCAGGTTACCTGACCCAGGGCCTCAACCCCCTAGGGGTAATTCTTTGTTTCTTTCTATGGATGAACCTAAGCGACATTCTGCATCTTTAGAGCCCTTAATTGGCCTTCTAGCATTTGTGGTTGGCTAGTTATGCCAAAAACTTGATAATTGGTTGATTAATTCCCTAGGCCCTGGGGATTCCCAAACTTTTACTCATCACGTACCATTTGTGGCACCAATACTGTCATCACGTACCACCTTGCTCCAGGAAAACTCAATCTACCAAATATCATTCGATCAAAAGTTGGGAAAACCAGAATTGACACAAATACGACATGAAGATAACGGCTGTGAGAAATTATTATAATGGCTATTATTAAAAACCAACAAAAAAAGTACACAAAAATTCAGGAAATAATTAACAGAACACGTTAAGTAAAAAACATAACTGTGAATATATTTTTGTGAAGATAAACAGAAAGTAGTAGGCCTATATTCGCGTACTACCTTGAAGGCCTTCGCGTACGACAGTTTGGGAACCACTGCCCTAGGGATTAATTTTCTTTGTTTGTTGTTTTAAGGCCATAACTTTCTAACCACAAACGCTAGAAGGCCAATCAAGGGCTCTAATGATGCGGATTTTAGCCTAGTTTTTTTTAAGGAAGAAAAACATTGGTCCTTGAGATTAGGCCCAGGGTCCGATGAAAGGGGCCAAAAAGGCCTAAACCGATCCCACTTTTGATGTCATCCACAAAAAACTGAAATCCAAAACTATCCAAATTTTTTTCAATCTAATCTACATGACTTCCCTCATCTTTAAAGAGTTTGAACACATCTATAGCTCAATCGGCTGGCAAGTTTGGTTGAACAAAGATTTGCCTTGTTTAGGCAAATCATACTTTTTTATTTTTGTCAAAATTTAGTTTTTTTGGCCATAGCATTTGACCCAAAAGTACTAGATGGTCAATCAAGGACTCTAAGAACTCGGATTCCAGCCTAGTCTCCAAAAAAACTCGAGTCAAAAAGTTAGTCTTTGGGACGGGGCCCAGGGCTAGACGAAGTGGGCCAAAAACGCCAAAAACTACCCTCTTTATGACGTTACCCACAAAAAACAATATCCAAAACCTACTAATTTGTTTTTATCTAATCTACAAGACTTCCCGCATCTTTGGAGGATTTAAACAGCTCTCTAGTTAAATCGGCTGGAGAGTTATGACTTGCCGAACTTCGACAAATCGCGGGATCTAAAGGGAAACTGTACATTTACAAATTCAGTGCAAATTGATGTCAAATGCTCTATAGAAACTTACTTGTCCACAAACGAGCATTTTTTCATTTTCAGGATTGTGTGGAATGTTGGGAGGAATATTAAAGAATACGAAATTTTTGGCAGTGGTATGTGAAAAGAAATGTATATATTTGTAAACAAATCTGATGCACGATTGGTATGTGTTTGTTTCCAACCTGTTTGTGGAAATCTTTCACATGTTTACAATTTCGAGCGAATTTGATACAAGCTTAGTTCAAACTAAAACGGCTTAATTAGCCGATATATCAGTTACAATGTAAGCGAAATTGAGAAAGTGCAGATTAAATGATGTATTCATAGTGCTTTCTCGGTACGTTGATCGTTGCACTGGGAGCACTGATTAAAGTTTAACGTTTTCTAAAGTTTGCAAAAGTGAGGTTACGCTCAAAAGGCAAACAAAAATACTCCCAGTTTCAGCTGTTAAAAAGCACAAACCATTTCATTTAATAAAACAGTTGGTTAATGCAAGAAAAGAGTTTTTGAACGTTTTCCTCAGCAAGAGAAAAAAATCTTAACATTGCTGCTACAACAAACAAGTGTTTACATATTTTGCGTGGTTTTGGTCGCACACAGCTGCAATTATAGTTTTGCATTCATTAAACCTATGGTCTTGATAGAATACGCTGATATTAGAACACCTTCTATGTTTTTCAGTACTTCATGGTGAATGTGGCGATTTTGATCATTGCTCTCGTAATGTTCATATGCGGACTAGTTAACCAAGATCTGTTGAAAGAGGAAGTGTCATCCGTTTGGAAATCACTCCATGACGAAACAAAATTTGTCGTGCAAGAAAAAGTAAGTAACGTGCAAATCTAAAACGCGTCTAAATGCTATGTTTTAGATGTAGTTGAAAAAAAACATATCGGAAAAATGCATATTTTTAAATTGTAACTGGTGAAAAGAACACATATTGACAAACTATTTGATAGCTGATGAAAACTTCTGATAACTTTTGAAGTCAAGGTGCTATAGGTTACTTTACTATATTGTATCTTGAATTCTAACATTCGTACGGCTTGAATGTGAACTGTGAATGTGAAAAGTCTTAGGGCTTTTAATATATTGATTGCGAACACGATCACAGTCAGTCTTCCCTCCAATGTGCGCAACCGCGCAAATGCGCAGAAACAGCACATTTACCATTTGCGCAGTGAAATCTCATTCTTGCGCACTTGCAACATTCCAAAACATTGGATAAGTACGAAAACAAGGATCCTTGTTTAGCTTATCGAAGCTAGTTGAACTAAATGTGCATTTTGTTCGTATTTACAAGTTTTTATACTTATTCTAATAATTCACAAAATTTGTGACTCATTTAGAACTCTGCTAACTCAGCTTTAAAATGTTCATGCTCACCAAAACAAACATTTGCTCAGTGAAAAACTTCCTTAGAGGGAACATTGATCACAATGACTTCGAAAATTAATTTTTGTTGTTATGTTTGGAATTTGGAAGTAAATTGAAAGAAGCCTGTGTTCCTGTGCAGTTGTAATTGATAGAAGATTACTTGGATGCTTTGCTGTCGTCGCTGTTTTAGTTGTTATATAGGCCAGTCTCTGGCTTTATTATTCGCTGTGATTGGGAATTGTCACTGCCAACGTGTCGATAACATTGAATGTTAACTTGCGCTGTTTTTGGGATTCTTAGTTGAAATTACCCGAAAAACGACCGTTTTTCAAAAATGTGATAGTTTGCTTTCTACCGTATTTCTTACAGTCTTAATCAGTAAATAGCGCATCCTCTTGATTAATACCGGATAAGCCCACGTTACCAAAAAATACCAAAAGTTTTCTAAAATATTGTTTGTAATGTTGTTATCAAAAAATCGAAACATCTGCTACCGGTGCGACAAGACTGAAAACTGACAAAACACCCCTTAGGCAAACCAGATGTTATATAACTATTATTCCGTAAATGTTGCATATGTATTTACTATGCAGTATGTGTATTCGCTGAGTTGTTTCCAACATTCCGTGAAAAGCTTATTTTGCCTTAACATCTTTTCCAATTGCAGCGGTCATAACAAAACAGCCATGAAAAAGATATTTTGCACCCGTCAATAACTACATACTTTTAACAGTTCAAATGTTGTGGCTTTTTCAATGCGTCTGAATGGAATGGAGTATATGACGCCTCGTGCTTGAACTCTTCCGCAGCTGCTAACACCAGCGTGACGTGGTCCGTAAGTAAAGAACGACGACACAGTCACACAATTGTTTTAACGGAAAAAATGTTTGCTGCTTGTCAGTGTATCAAAAGCAACCACCAGTTTTTTGCTCTAATTTTACCAAAAACTTATGAAAACAGAAAAAAATGTGTGCTCTGCCATACTACTTAACTGTGTAACAAAATTAACTTCGATTGAAAGAATGATCTAACGTCTGCAAACAGTTGCTGGTCAAAAAACGTTTTATCTGTAAGTGCAGTATACGACTTCTAATGCGCATCAGTGAAAAGGTAACACTGAAAAGAGATGACAAAAAAGCTTGGTTCCCAAACGTACAAAACAACTTTTCTCACTTCTCAAATTCAGGATCAAAAGCCTTGACTGATTTGAAATTTGGCCAAACAAATGTACAGCACAAAATGCTTAATTTTTTAGCAGAGGCTCTGAAATCAGGCAGAGTTTGAACTTACAATATTCTCTGAACCTTTCACCGTAAAGAGAATAATTATGATCTCAGGAAACGTGCAAAAAGTTTGAATTTGAAATGACGGAGTCTTTGCATAGTTAACAGACAGCATTTTTTGCAGCTTGGTTGCTTTGAGTCCATTTTGTCGTGGATAGAAGAAAACGCACTTAGTTTTGGATCAACTGTTGGTCTGCTTTTCTTCTTCCTGGTAAGCAGTTGGCTTTTTTGAGAAAGAGTTCTGCAATCTTTTTGGTTTCAGAATCTTTGCTGCTTGAGACAACGCTTTTCCAAAACCTGATTAAGCTTTAAGCAGAAACGAAGCAGTTATCTAGATCTCGCCGATTTTGCGTTGAAGTAAAGTGACAAACAAGTTCCATGAAAGTTTAAGGGAAAGGAAATGTTCATCCCGCAATTTTGAATAATCTTTCTTCATCATCTACAGTAATAACTCGTTTTTCGTATGCACTGATAAAGGTTTCATGGCAAACTTTTACGTTGACATTCAAAAAATCAGGTCTGATTTGTGTTTTTACGAACACAGAAAGCTACCTCATGTTTTAGTGGCAGTTACAACTTCTCAACCATAATAGGAAAAACTTTTATCGTTTTGGAAGTTTAGCTTCACCATAGAAAAATTCAAAACGTCAAAGTATCTTAGTATTTTCATGTTATCCTCAAAAGAAAACCAGTTGATCTATTTTTCCAGAATAAAAAAACTTACTGCCTAAGAACATTCAGTGGCAGAAACTTGTCTGAATCCCGTGACACTGCAAAAAGCGTGTTTAATGTTATTCCAACAGTGCTTGCTCAATGTTTGATAGCATACACTGACGTATGTCTGACAACTTGGAGCGGCTCAGCGCCTGTTCTTTCGCCAAGGTTCTTCAAACTGGCATATCGGCATACCAGATTGCAAGACTACGAAAAGGATGGAAAGCGCCTCGTTTCAATGAGGTTTTGACAGGATCTCCTATTGACCAGCAGAACGGCAAAACTGAAGATGAACCCGTGATCGAAAAGCAATAAGACTGTAGTATCAAGTGGTAGCGCATGCAGTCAGGGGATTGCTCTCCCCCTCTCATTAATTTATGGAAAGATTAGAAGAGCATTGCAATTAAAAGTTTTACTATGGCGATTGCTTCAAATGCGTTGGGAAAAGAGCGTATTGTCGGCCTTGTTTACATTGAACATCTCAAGAGCAGAGTGAAAGGCTATGGATTTTTCATGCGTTCAGATGGATGTCCAGGGTAATGATTTTGTCCTGCTATTGTACGTTGCTTTGGAATGAAAATATCATATTGGGTAGTTTCACTACCTCATAGATGTTATATGACACCATGCCCAAACTGAGCCCGCTTGTTTATCGAGAAAAGTTTTCGTTCATTGTTCTTTGTGATCATGAGCGTCCGCAGAAACTTTTCCAAGGGAGGGCAAAGGCGACATTTTGCTTATCTTTTTCTGGTTGTTGGCGATACAACGCAAATTGACGCAGACAAAAAAGAAAACGTTCAGTGTCACGGCAGCAGTTGTATATATAAGTGTTTTCTTTGTAAGAAAACTTTACATTGAGCAAATGTTTGTTTTAGTGAGCATGGGTATTTTAAGATTGAGTTAGCAGAGTTCTAAATGAATTACAAACTTTGTGAATTTTTAGAATAGTGTAAAATCTTATGAAAATACGAACAAACTACACATTTAATTCAAATAG
>JGI24021J15306_10005912_pt1 | contig 14607 bp, 9 predicted proteins | sample Ectturendosymbi1_FD_15306 | JGI IMG/M metagenome (IMG submission 15306)
TGTCTGCTACACAGGCTTGACCTAATGTAGCTGAAATTTTGTGTCAATCTAAATAAAATTTTGGAAGTTATTCGATTTTTGGTGATGACCGTTTTTTGTGTCACCCTTGTAGCTTAAGATTCATTAATCTCTATGCAGTTTAAACACTGTGACGATTCACAGGTTGTATACGGAAAGCCTGGCATCATTGCTACATCTCGTACATTACGACAGTTAAATCAGTCAACTCAGCTCGAATACAAAGAAAGAAAAAAACGTTAGACTAAAGCACTTATTTGTAGGAAGATGCAGAAAACATACCAATGAAGTACTTATACTGAAAAAGGATTTTGCCTCTTCTTACACACGCTTATCAAAATGATTTCACCCAACTTAGTTCTTGCACAAAGTGCATAAGCAAACATTTAATTATGAAGGCAGTTTTGATGATCTACGACACAATTGTCTGCATTGATTTGAAAATTTTTGTTTAAAACGCTTGCCAGCATCGAGTTAGATAGATCCTAAAAGACATAATATAGCAATTGTATCTACAAGCATTTGGATAGCAAGTAGAGGTTTTGCAACCGCGCATTTTTCATTGTAAAGATCCGAAAAAGGTGCATAAGTTTCCAATGTACAGTTCATCCTATGCCGCTGCTACTCGTTTTGATGACTGCATAGAGATTTTTTACTGTGTGGATATTCGACAGTTCTCTCGTCACAGAAAAATATTGTTACATTTAGCTGCCCTACGTCAAATCTGGAATGGCATATTGGGCGTCACTGCGAAAGCTATGTTCATTTATGGATGCCAGTGTTATTTCTTGTAATTGTCTTTCTCTTGCTGGTAATTATTGCGGCAACGTCGTGGATTTTCTACAGAGATGCCAAAAGAAGGTAATTTATCTATATTTAATTAAGGGCAAAGTTAAACCAATTCTTGTTTCAGATTTGTTACTCATGATAAAGATTATTGAGGTAAAACGCACCTTAACTATATTTTGCATTGCTGTTCCAAATACCTAGCAAAGATGAAAATCATAAGCAAACTTGTGGTCTTCTTCATAAAATCTTCAGTTTCCAAAAGAATATCTGAGCGAAAGTCACTGATGATTAAATTCTTCCTCCAGCAGTAATTTCATTTTATAAGTGCAAGTTCACCGACAAAGTAGTACATTTGGTTGACCACTGGCCACCAAAGTTGGTAGGTTGGGTTGGATTCCCAGTCTGGTCATGCCGAGAGTTGTATTGGTATCTGTGGTCTGTCCAGACTTGTGCTCTCGAAGTTGATGGGTGCGTGCAAGGGAACGGTTGACACACGGTGTTGCCACTGACTCGGCATCAGTACAGCATTCACTACCATTCACTACAAAAGCCCACGGCGCAAGCAAGCGGAGATGGGCGCCGACCACTCGTGTCACTCCCTAAAACAGGGGTCTCAACACGCGGCCCGCATGTGGCCCGCGAGGGCGGTTTGTGCGGCCAGCGACGCGTTTTCGGAATTTTCAAATAATTAACATTTACGTTTATAATTATTTTTTTTACATTCAAATAATTAACATTTACGTCTATAGCCGTCGTCTCTGCGTTCGTTTAGAAACTAGAAACAGTTATTTAGTTTGTTCCCAGGTGTTTAAAAGTGCTCGGCTATCGAGTGAACAAGTTTCTTTAAACGAACGCAGAGACGACGTCTGGAAATTATTTGCGTATAACTCACGATACCTTTCGCAGGAAATAAGATGTAAAGCTGTTTCTAATAAGGTCTAGATATCGCCGCTGTTGCGTAAGCGTCATAATGCGGCCTTCGGGTTACTTTATAAGTTCTCATTTGGCCCTCGGAGCAATTTGAGCTTGAGACCCTTGCTCTAAAAAGAGTACAAACCGAGCGCAAACGAAACCGGACTGAAATGCAAGCTCAGCATTTTGATNTTTTGGAATGAAAAATGGTAGAAAGTTGACTGTAGTTCATGTCTCCTTCAAAAACAAGTATACGCNAACTTTTGAAACATAATCCTTTTGCTTTTTAAAATGTTTCACGTTTACACCTATTTAATAACTTGCGAGAATAATTTTAAATATACCAAAGACAAAAACGAGTAGAATCAATAAAACACATATGTCCAGAAACGCTTGATCTTTTCTTCCAATAGGTCATGGACATTCGGTTCAAAAGCTTATAATTAATTAGTGCAATAACTTGTCATCACNCTATGTATTTCAGGGAACCGAGCTTGGTCGCATACAAATTGCATGGATTGAAAAGCAAAAGCAAAAACGTTTTTAGCGGAAAAGTTAACTTCAAGCCGCAAAGAAAAAACTATATAATGCAGGTAATTAATGTTTCCAGCCATATAAAAATTTGCTGCTCTTTTTCAATTTTCGATAAGTGATGTTTGGGAACGCTCGTGATCATACACAGCTTTGCCAACAGGAGCACTGCTGTACTTTCACAGCTTGTTACGGAGAGGTTTGTGAACTGTAAGGTTACAGATGGCATTTCATTTGCACACGGCAGATAGCCCCAACAGATGGTGTTACCTTTGGTAGCTGCTAGTGGATGCGGATTTTCCAACATCTGTAAAACTAAGTCGGGTTGCACATTCATCCGCTGACAAAAAATACAGTTTGGTCAGAAAAATGACGCAATTTTATTTTGCACCATCGGTGAATACCTCAGTAAAAATGAGTATATGTTTTACCTGTGGAACTGAATGTGATTAGAAGATCCTCAGAGCTGTGTAGCCTATGTGGAAACAGTAAAACACACAGGGATGGGCGTTGGAAGGATTTTTTCCAGAGGGAAATATTCGACTTTTCCAGAGTAGCCATAAAGATATTTCCAGAGAGGGGCCAAAAGTAATGAATTTTCATTTTTCCTTCTCGAAACCAAAGAAAACGACCTTTTTGCTAAAAATGTAATATATAAATGTCAAATTTCAAAATCCAGGAAGGACTAAGGCCCCCTGCCTCCCCCTTCCGACGCCCATGCATAGACTTTTCCATTGTGTCTGGACTCTAACTCAAAAAAGGAGTGAACATTTCTCATGTTGTGTTAATCCAATATCCAACATATGATCAGACAACCAGAATTTTGCTTAACCGTGTAATTTTCAAAGAGGCTGATTCGGAGAGAGTTTTAAGTAAGAAGTCAGATTTTTCTGGATCTATAGCTCCAAAAATTGAGTTATATGTTGAATACACGATAGATTGTAATTAGTGTGATTTTTTGATGATTAAGATAAACCAGGTTTTCTAAACATAGCAGAGAGTGGGAAACAAAAAGTTTGGCAGTGGTCAAAACAACACTCAGCTTCAAAAATCGACGATGACGACTGCAGCAGCTGCCCCAAAGGACGAGTCGCCGCTGTCAGCGGCGAAAGAAGTAAAGCCTCCAAGGTAAATCGGTGTATCGATCAGCTCTGAGCATTTTTTACTTTGGATTCCAGATGTGTTTTAAACGAGCTGTCGAAACGCAATGCAAACTTCAGCTTTTGCCAATTTAATTGCACCTATGTTTTGACAGGTGCTTTGCCAAAATATTTCGTATTTAATTTGACTTTATTAAAATTGTGTTGGGCGACCACCGAGCTCTAACTGCAAAAATGCGCGGGGTGTGGAATCGTTATAAGACCAACTGATACACGCTAGCTGGAAATTGTTCCCTTAAGACAGGGGTTCTCGACCTTTTCAAGCATGTGGTCCAATTAATAAACAAACGGAGGGGCCGTGGCCCACCGATTCTACAACTTCTCCAATGCGACAGCTGTTGCACATGCATAGAGCAGTAATAAAAACAACCATGTGGTCACTCACGTGACTGGGAGGAATCCTCCCTGGGTCAGCGTTCCAGGGTTTTAAGTGGTCATATCGGTCATGCGTAATGTAAAGTGTTAATCCCAACGGGGCGAAGGGAGCTTCTTCGGTTGGGAACGATAACCAAACACAAGAGAGGGTAAAAGATTGACGAAAGAAACTTAAAAATTATGAATCTTACTTCTTTTCATCTTAAGAAGAGAAGAAACGTGAAAAGCAAAAACAACAGCCCAGTTTACATCAGACTTGCCGCCAAACATCAGACATCATAAATTTATCTCAAAACATCAGAAGTGGCAACACTGGTCACCCGCGGCGAAATTCATACTGCCGTAACTTGAGGTGAATCTTTGTTGCCATGGTATTATTACGCAATAAAGAGTAATATAGAAGAATCCGCTCGCAAGCTTTGCAACCTGCCTATGCAGGCAATGGAGCGGATTTAGTGAACTGCAAGCTCATCACTGCATCATACCAGAACAGTGAACCCGGCTGTTGTGCAGTGTGAGTGTCATATCGGCAAATTAAACTGTCATTGCAAGAATTAAGTCAATTAAGCTGATGACTTCAGGTTTTCTATACATTTTTGGTTCTTAGTCCCAATAAAGCAGACACACGAAACGTAAGCCAGTTGCCTTGAAACAAACCAATATAATCTTATAAGTTGAAGGAAGGTTGAGCTGTAGATTCCAAAAATACACCGAGTAAGAATAACAAAATGATGTCAAGAAGTTGCTGGATTCAACATTTTGATCACACGATCTTCTTGAAAAGATCTCCGAAGTATAAATTTTGCTTTATTGTTTAACCTTTTTGTAGCAGCGCGTGCAGGGCTAGACACGCTCAGTTAGATAGTCCTTGATCATTCAAGGCCGCCCTGTTTAAGATGGCCTCGCTCAGCAGCGTTTTGTGACCCCACTTTGTTAATTTAGAACAGTGTGGTCCAACAACAGGCCCGTGGGCCGCATGTGGTCCGCCAGAGCGTTTTCAGTGGCCCGGGGACCCATTCAGGAAAAATCTTCAAATCTGAAATTTGTAGAAAAACGTACAAGGTTACATTTGTCTGACTGAATTTCTTGCGCTGGATAAAGTGCGTTTGCACAAGAACAATGAATACCACCTTTTCTGTGTACCATTTTGATTTATTTAATTATTTTACGATCAAATTAGAATGTACGACCCGCCGCTAATCCTCCGCTGGGGCACCTGACCAGATAACCTCTGTGTTTTTTCGGTGCCCCGGCTTTCGTTGTCTTGGAGAGTACATCTGGCGCAATGAACTCAGTACCAACAAATAAATCTGTATGTGTATCCGCTAAACGCGACCTTCTCAAAGTAGCCCGCGAACCAAATTAATTGCCCATACCTGCAATAGGTAATTTTAGTTAGAACAAGTACAAGATCTTTTAATGAAAATGTGCAATAACAACGGTGTTAGAGACTGCAGAGTGCTTCTGGAAGTTAGTCGGCAAAATGTGTGAGAGTACATTTTTTATGGTAAAGCAATCAAATCTAATAACAGAAATCGAATGGGATGCGAAACACTGCTCGATAGTGTCTGAGAAGCCTCGGCCGCAGGCATCCCACTGATAGCGATTTGTAATAATTTGCTATTGTTTCAGTGACCCACTCACTTTCAATGACACACTCACTTGTCTTCTCATTTTTTTGTTTTAACTGTTCTGAATCTGTTGTTTTATAGGTTACATCATTTTATTGGAAGAGGCCCGCGAGTTGTCGCGTTTTTGTAAAATGAGCCGTATAGGTCAGAAGTAGCTGGACCACGCTGATTTAGAACATTAGCGTCGCCCCGCCAAAGTAGGGCCACCTTGGTAGGCGTATGGACTGAGGGAAAATGAGGCCCAAAATTTAGGGCCTCGCGCATCCTTAATCTGTACCTATGCACGTAAATCGTGTACAAATATCAACAGTGACGTTTATCACGTTTCTAATCGAAGGCGACAGAGATTAACTTTGCAGCAGGCATGACCAAATTTGCAACCTCGTGAAACTTAAAAGGCTTTCTTCTAGAGTTTTTCAAATTCACCAGGTAAGTGAAGTCGCCCGAAAACAAAAACCGTGTGCGTATTAGTTTTTAAAGAAGCATAGTGCAATGGCGTGAATTAAAATCTGAAACGAAGCAATTCAGTTTGAAAAAGGTTAGAACAGGGGTTCCCAACCTTTCTCTGACCATGTACCCCTTCAGCATTCTGAGAGATGAACATGTACCCCTTCAGCGTGTTGACAGATGAAAATGTACCCTTAAAATTTCCTATGACAAGATATATTATCGTGATCATTCATAGACATATTTAACAATAAGCATACAATGATTTTTGGAAATAATACTCAGTGATGTATGTATAAATATTTGGAAATAAATAATATGTAAATATATTTTTCTCATCTTCTGCTAGCCTTAAATGTTCCCCTTCGGATAGGCAAATGTACCCCTGGGGTACATGTACTCCAGGTTGGGAACCCCTGGGTTAAAACAACCTTTAACACACACGCATCACACATTTAAAATACTATTTTTCCTGCTGTGTGAACCATGCATGCTCACAACAGGCAAAGTTCAGCCTTTGCGCACGAGCTTGTGGTCTAGCTTGTCGAATTTACTGGTGGTGATGTTTTTTCAAATAGCAATTAAATTACTAATTTTAAAAAGTAGCAAGGAAGTAGAGCAAATCGAAAAATTGTTCTCCCGAGGTTTAACTTTGGAAGAAAATTTGTTATTTATGCAGCGTTTTTAGTGATTTTTGAGGTCCTGTATTTTCGAAACCTTTCTACCCACCCTGAATTTAGACCGAATATGACTCTGCACCAATTGCGTACTGGGTTAATGAAAATCATTTTTATTGAAGTCGATCTCGGTTTCAAATATTTCATAAATTTCATTCAGATACAAAACAGTGGATGAATCACCCAATTTTCCACCAAAGAACGAAGGACGTTTTGCGCAACAACGTTCACATGAACCTGAAGAACACTCTTCCTCAGTAGATGCTGATGAAACTGAGGTGCATCCATACGAACTCGGTGATCGTTCTTTGGGGTTTGACTGGAGGAATCGTACAGAGCCAAATGCGACAGAAAATGATGGGGAAAATCTGACAGTTACACACGCTCGTCCTCAGAAGAAAGATAAGGTTTGGTAGATTTTGAAGCATTATTTAATTTGCTTCTTTTTCTTTTCTACATGACAGTCAAATATACGTTATCGGCATGACAATTTCAAAAGATTTCGTAATTTCTAAGATCATCTGCTCATCTATTCATCATTCCACAAGTAATCAAGCTGATATTGCCGCAGCTCAGTACCATCTCTGAAATAAATAGCACAAACTTACAAAAGCTTCTGGGAAGAATCTGAATTTTTTTTGAGTGAAATTTTGCTATGCGCTCCCGACGTATGCAACGTCAGGGCTTGGTTATTTCTACTTCTGACGTTACCGTAACAAATCAGCCCTCGTACTACAAAACCTATATTAGCTGCATGAGACTGTTCCAAAACGATCTATTAAAATGCATATTTTAGACAGGGACGTCGGAGAGCAGGAAAATAACGGGGGAAAATCCCCCTGCCATTTCAAAAGGGGGCAATTGGGGCGGAAGTGCCTTTTAATTTCACGGTTTATCAAGATCTATTTGAACCAAATTTATTGCAGCTATTCGCGCAACAACAAAATTCAAAATGGTTTTGTACAATTCCTGCTGTTATTTCTTAAGTCAATATTGTTCCTGAACAGAAAAAACATGTTGGTAACGATTTGTTTGTTTTTATAAGTTTCCATTGCCCTCTGGTTTAAAAACGGTGTAATAGAGTGTTGGATCCCATAAAATGGCGACTTATGTTTAAAATTTTGTTTTTAGAGACGCGTTTGTTGCAGCTTGTCAGGTTGTACATCTATTCTGCATATCATCTTCTCTTCACACTTAAAACTGCACCTGGAAAAATAAAATTTCGCACAACAGAAGTTGTAACCTGCAATAGACTCTGCCCACAGGTCACTAATACTATAATGAGAGACGAAAAAAATACTTCCCAGAATTACGCAACCGATTGGAAAGCAAATTTTTCGGAGGATATATGAGAAAAAAGAATACAGCACAAGAATAGTAATGCCAACTATTGCGGTATTCAGCGTGTATGTCACATATATCACCATCATCAAGGTCGGAAACTTTTGCACCTTAGGCTTAGGCGCAAATCCGCCGTAGTACACTGAATGAGCTCATCTTCCAAACTATACATAGTCCGCTCTCGCTAGCTGATGATACGACCTGAGTGACCAGCATCGAAAATAAATGGTTCTAGCAGTATGATTTCGATCTTAGGTCAGTGAACAAGACAACCCACTTGGCAGGAGTATGGGTGTCAATATCGGAATCGGAGGTTTTTGATGCAGTTGAAGTGGGAGTCACAGCCAGAAACCCTGTTGGTTACGAGTCGGGAAAATAAACAGCGACTCCGAGCCAATAAAGATATATTGGTATGAACTTTATCATCAAATCCATCTGTTAATTTTAAACAACTGCACTGAAATGCAAACTAAAAGTACTAGCACTGATTGAAACACCATAAATTTTCTTTGATATTCAAAATTTAGCCTTGTCTGGAAAATTTTATGGCTTATCCTTGAAAAATATTCGTGCACAAATATTTTGCTTGTCCGGAGTCGAAACGGGACACTTTTGTTCGGAGAGAAGAGTTGTTATGCTGAATGATCTGACGCAGATCTAATATCTTGAGAAAACTTATTAAAAAAGCAAAAAACCTTGTAATATCAATACTTATACTAAGTTTTCAAAAAACTTATAGTGTTTATATAGTAATTCATAGCATCAGTAACATCAGTTATTCATTACTTTGGTTTTAGGAAACCAAGAACTTGATGATTATCTTCGAGCCGATTTGGTCCCTAAGCTAAATTTTGCCTGAAAAGGGTAAATTATTCAAAATCACACTACTCGTTTTTATAAATCAGGAATGGGGAACCCATTTACTATCACGGGCCACATGAATTGTGCATTATCGCTGGCGGGTCGCAAAATCATTTGATTTTATCCTAAAATTCTACCTTCATTTAACTATGAGGGAGAGTGATTTCTCTTGACTTACTATCTAAGTACTTGCTTATCACTGAGTTCCGTTTAGACGCGATGCTGTACTCTAACTTGGGTAACAAAATCTCTGATGCCGGCCATATCTAATGTTCACGCGGGCCGCAGGTTCCCCACCCTTGTTATAAACGCACGAAATGCACGCTAGCATCTTTTTCTTTCAAGCATTGCCTAATCTTTCATTTAAAAGCAATATGAATCTAGCTGCTCTGGGAATAGGTGCCCACCGTAAGCAGCAAATGTTGTTATCCAATATCTCGACTTAGGACTGCTACGCATCGATACAAATACTTGACCTCAAACACAGCAACGGTCATAGCTGAAATATTCTAATATCGACCGCGTTGGGGAACCTGCACCCTATCGACAAACACCGGTAAAAGGTGAAAGAGATTTGTTACATCTAGAAATCAGCAAGGCGATGAGTAGTTAAAGGCTCAACCCTTCAGTTGTCACTGCAACAGTCACGAACCCACTTATTCTATCCGTAACGTAGTTCCAATAAGTGCGGCAGGACAGCTCTTCAGTAAATTACGTGACGTAAATTAATGTTATCCGATAATTTTTGCCTATAATAGTGTCACTTTTCCTCTCATGAACTTTTTAAAGCTGACGTCTACATACGAAAGGCTTGTTTGTGAGCAATCTGTCATAAACTAATCTATCACCTGACAGAAACTCTGCAGCTACTACAGTAACACTTGCTTCGATACGAGGGTGCTGTCTGTACGACACATAGCAGTGGTAGTACTGTCAATACAATCAGTTGTGCTGCATCAGTAGTGATGTGTCGCAAAAATGGGGCGAAACTTTTTCTAGTTTTTATTGTGAAGATTAAAACTACAATTACAGAAAACGTGTCATTTTAGTTTGACTTAATCCTAAGCCATCTTCAGGAAAAAATAATAGAAAATTGATGGACACACCACGTTTGTAAAGGACACCACTTTTACAACACCACTGCTGTAACAGACCAAAATGAAGGAGCGGTTCAAAGCATTCCTGCTGTGTTATGCAATAAAATTTATTTTGTGATGGTTTGGCCATGTGACGGGAATGTCCCACGCAAGATTGGCGAGGCAAGCCCAGCTGCTTACTACATCCACAGTAAAGCAACCCAGAGGTCGACCAAGGACCAAGTGCCGTGATTACATGTCCGACCTTGCATGGTCCCGTCTTGGTGCGGAGCTAGCAGAAATATCTGAAATTACTGTTGACCGTGAGATATGTCAGATCTTCCCAGGGCTTCTGCCACCGTGACCACCGCCCAGAGGAAAAGTGGATATCAAAATGAATGAAGGCATTCTGATAGGAAAATGTTTTTGGCTCGAATTTTATAACGGTATGGGTTAATTTTTACTCTGAGGAAATGATCTCGCCGGCCACTCGGAAGGACTCGGCGAGCCGCAGGTTAACCACTGCTGCTTTGAAGTATCAGTGTAGCGTAGGCTTTGCTCGCACGAAATGGGTACGCTCGTACGAAAGTATAACACTCTCGTTGAATCTTTGACTATAAAACATAAAACAGAAAAATTTTTCCAGCAGAAGACGAACATATTTGAAATAGATAATTCTCATCCAAACTTTTATTTACGTTATATAGTTGGATGGATTTGCAAAATTAGTTGTGGGACCATTTTGTGATTTTCAAGGGATCAACAAGAAGGATTTCGATCAAAGCAGCTTGTTTTAGCAAAATGAACTGTAGTGATAATCTTCATCCAAATAGAGTTAGAAATTAAAAAATATGGTCTATGGAAAGAAATTCTTTCTCAGCACAGAATCAGACACTAAGATCTTGCAGGGTATACATTTCGCCTACAAAGTAGGCATCATCTGCTCTTATTCAAATAGAATCTGCCACCGTAAATGTAACATTAAAATATATGGTGATTTCCATTTTTTAATCTTCTGAAAAGCTTCTGAATGACTATTGCATCATTTCAAATTACTGTAACAAATTGATCTTGGATGGTAGGGCAACTCTAGTACCGTTCTCATATTGATGTACTGTAGATCGCAGACGACGCTTTATTAACGATCATTCATACTTTTCAGATCAAAAGTTTCATCAGCGAATCAAAACTCATTTGAAAGTCCTCTTTGATGGATTGCAATACAAGTCTGGCATTTGACGAGTAATGTCTTTATACGACGCTGAAATGAACTAGAGGGCATCTATCTTTAAAATGGACTATCGTCTTGCATAATAAACACTTTTCCTGCGTCAAATCAAAATAGTTTAGCTGTTCAAACTGTTTATTACTCCAGCTTTTGTACACCACTCAGATGAGACATGTTTATACCTGTGAAATATTTATTGATTAGCATTTTTAAATGCTAGCCTGGAATGTCATTGACAATACGCTGATTGTAGCGTCATGATACTTTCTATTTCTTAAACGCCTGAGTGTTTTCAACCAGCTTTGTATTTGATATCAATGTGTATTCTGCTCAAGGAAGCGTCTGAAAGCTCTGCCTCATTTGTTTTAACGTTGTAGCGTTGAACTTGCTCAATCATCACATCACGCCCAGTAACATCACATGTCTCAACTTGATTCAAGTCGCGCATTTAGTTTGTATACAAGCGTGCCCTAAAATGTTTTAAAGCGTGCTTTTTCCAATCTACATGAAAGCACCAATCCATTGTCTGCTCTGCCGCGCGTTACACATAATTGTGTTGATGTTCTGTACATGGCACATACTATTGGATAAAATGTGGTAGGCCCTCTCCAGTTAAAAATTTTCTTCTTGCGCTGACGTGAAGGCTTCTTCTGACTTTATCTGTGATTGTGTGTGTTCACACTTATGGTGGGTTGTTCGGTGTTGTTCCAAGCAACATGCTTTCTTTTGCATTTCTACCGAACTAGACTTACTGCCCTCTTTCAATCTCTTTGAGAATTGTGGATGAGCGCAACTGGGTACCACGTCTCTCGCCCCAAAAACTCTTATTGTCAGTATTAAGTTGCTGTTTTGTGGATTGTAAGATGTATAGTAGTACCCTGGTTAAGGTGAAAGTTCCTGTGTTATTTATAGAAACCTAATGAATGTCACTTTAGCAAATAGGCGTTTATAATATTGAAATTACTTTTTGAAAAATGGTTTCTAAATCACAAATTGATCAAAGTGTTTTGCGAAATAAACTTCTTTTAAAACCTCTCCATTTGTCGAATAGCTTTTGTTGCAAACATCTGAATACCGTTGAAAGTTGTGTTGTTTCAAATGAAATGGCGACGAGCTATTTGTTTTGTACATGCAGCAACATGAACATCAAGGCGTAATCACGACACAAAGACTGTTTCTCAAGTTACTACGTTACAGTTGTTGTCAACAAATGTAAACTTCTCACCACTGTAACTTCAGAAACAGTATTTATGAGAATCGTGGCTGCGAATGGCAAGGTAATCACCTACTAAACTGTCGCTAGCCGCTTACCATTTAAATATAATTCTGCGCTACCTGTATTGCAATAGGTCTCGCCGTCTGTAAGTCAGGTTTTAAAAACATGTCGTCATTTATAACAAAAACACAGGCAGACTGGATATCTGACTTTGAAAACTACGCAAAAACACGCGAAGACAACTTGGTCCTCACATGTTTCAAAACGCTTTCAAGACCTTTTGTTTCCAAAACCATTCAGTGTGAATATAGAAACTGCCAATGGCGCTGACGCTCAGCTAGAACTTCTGCAGCAGACTTACAGTCAAACGAAGCTTTGCACGACGTTTTCCAAAAAAATTCATCACTTGAAATTTTACTCTCGACTCGAGCGGGAGAAGTATCCAGTGTTGTTGAATAATGCAAGAATCTGGATTTGTCAATATGCAAGCCCGTACTATTGCGAACAAGCCTTCGCGATCCGAAAATAAACAAATCTAAACTGCGAAAATTTTTCAGCTTTGGTCCAACGAAAACGTGTCCGACGCAGCGGTTTTTTCGCTGGCAAACTTCTTTCGTATGCTTTTGGAAATGTAAATAGTGTTTTGTTGTCATGTGCAATAAGAAGTTCGTTTTTACAATGCGAGCAATTCATTTAAGAAAGTGTGGCCTGCAATTGAATTCTAAACAAAACGTTGGCTCGCATGCCCATTTGAGTTGTGCATCCCTGAGCTATAGACCAAGTAGGGCTTTTCAACCAGAGCCGGTTTTAAGCCTATTTGACCTATTTTATGAAAATGGGTCCCGCACCTTAAGGATGCCCCGCGCAAGTGCAGGCAGAGTTAACTTTAGAAGTTTTTTTTAATATATATTCCAACATAATTAAACCACTACTGAAACTTGAAGTGAACGATGAAACATTCTTTACTTTACCGAGTTTATATTATCAAATTTATTGTTATAGCCTACTGTATGCAGTAAAGATACTTTATGTAGTTACAGACGGAGATACTACACGAAATATGAACATACATAAATGTTTACATATCCTTTGTGACAAAAGAACCAGTAAATATTCATTGCTTGTGTAGAACTTTGCTTTTAAATTATGCTATAGCTCTTGCATTAGCCTATATTCTACGCAATGCTGTATGATCTCTTGACTGTGTGAAACATTACTTTGTCGCAAAAAAAACAATACACTTACTGTAAATTAAATATGGCGCTATCCCCAGTGACGCATTTAGGCATAGGCCAAATAGGCCATGGCCTAGGGCCCCGCGTAACTCCTTCCTGTGACGACTTATTTAAAATAGAATTTGCGAAAGTGTGGAGGCATAAATTCACAATTTACTTTGAAACGATCCAAAATGCAAACGTATAGTCTAGACAGTGGTCTTCAACCTTTTTTGTACAATCGCCCCCCTACGGAAACTTTTTTTTGAAAATCGCCCCCTATACCTATAACTTTGGCCTTGTCTGGAAATATTTTGTTTTGAAAATCGTTTCAGTGCTAATGATATATAAACGGGCAATCTAGTTAGCACAAAACCAAACGAATGCACGTGCATTTGTAGAATAAATGTTATTCATTTCCAAAAAACAGCTGGTTCCAAATAATGCGAACCTTGCGATGGTGTTTATCTGCAAGCTTTTTCAAAGCAATTTGCAAGTTGGTCAGCTTAAGTCTTATGGCGTACCCACCGGTCTTGTACATGTCAAGATGATTGCGGTATTTATTACGAATGTGCAGTACTTGGCTGAAACCTTGCTCAGCAAAATACGTCGTGGGAAACGCCAGTGATAATAGCTTCACTTATCCCCAAAGTGCTGGAAAACGCTTACTGCATTTTATCCAAAAATTCAATCATTCGTGTGTATGAAATACAGTACGGGCTTCATCATCGCTTTGGATGTCGATGAGACGTTTCTGAAAGGTGGTCGCATTTGCTCATACTGGTTAGCTGGCAAAAATGTATTTCACCCATAACTTTTTACGCAATGTAACTTTCGGCGTGATCTCCACAACAGAATGACTTCATAGCAAGCCTCAAACAAGTAGCGAAAAGTTTTTTTGGACTCCTTAGTTTAGCCATCGACTGAAAAAAATAAGCACATTTTACAAATTACGGGTAGCAGTTACTGATTTTACTAGCTAGTAATGCCACGCAAATCATCTCGCAACAGTCATATTTCCAGTATTTTTGGAACAGAACACTTCAGTAGGTCTACATTGTTTTACTCAAGGTACCAACCAAATGTTATAAAACACGTGATAAAGGACGGTCATATTTTTTTGCGTACGAA
>JGI24021J15306_10005914_pt1 | contig 14606 bp, 9 predicted proteins | sample Ectturendosymbi1_FD_15306 | JGI IMG/M metagenome (IMG submission 15306)
GAGTAGAATTGTTTGTTTTTTTCGGAATATTTTTTGGCAACCTATTTCACAGATTATATTGCACTGCTATTTCACTTTCCTTTTGCTACAAATATTTACAAACAGGGTGCGGTCAAAAACTAGCGTGGACAAAATATATGACATAACATAATTGCTATTTTTTTGAAAATAATTTGAATGTTACTGTAACTTCTGGCACGTGTCATAAAACTTGTTGCGTGCTACAAATTTCAGCCTCACGAATTTTTAGATAAGCTGTTGTTATTTTTCATCTTTGAGCTTCAAATCTTAATGATAGGCACACATCTAGATTTCAAACCCTGCATTGAGCAGGTAGTTTTATTGCTTTAGAATTCATAGCAAATTTCACGCATGACAAGGAAGTAATTTAATTGAAAGCAAACGTAAATGTTATTTTAGGTTTGTCAACAATTGGTTGAAATAATAATTTATTTTCAGCTGGACTTTACATCGTGTGAATTTGCTATTCAACATGAACTTGATCAAGTCTTTCTGGAAGCAAAGTGTATGTTGTTGGACATTAAGTACAGGTATTTTGCATGCTGCAGATGAAACCTGTTCCTGTTAGTTCCACCTGAGGCATGGACCATGCCTAACAACATTCAAAAAACAAATGTTGCTATCTGCAGTACTTTTTTTGAACTTTTTATTTTTGCCATTGTAAAATAATTGATGAAAACTTTGTTTTTCTTGCTAATTGTAAAGGTTCCCATGCCATAACATTTTTTACTTTGTGCATGTGTGAATGAAGAAAAATTCGGTATTGGTTAGATTTGTGCCGGTGCCAAAGTTTACAAGTAAAGGCATCAATTTCTCTGTAGGGAGCAGGGGTGTAACGAGGTTAGATGGCGTCCGGGGCAAGAAAAATGTTTGGCGCTCCCTTGTTCAAATCTGAGGCCTTCCGAAAGCAAGTGCACTGTTTTGAAGAAAGTACTTGTGACATTGTTGTGATTTTCGGCGCCCCCGCAGTCATTCGACTCCCGGGGAATTGCGCCCCCTTGCCCCCTCGTTACGCCTTTGGAGTTTTAACAATTTTGTAGAAAATTTATCAACATAAGTCTCAAATGTGCCACTTATTACACCAGGCTAATGACACTTTTTGTAACGCCAGGTTGTATTTTTATGCAGCTACTGTAGACGAATGCCAATTTTATTAGGAATCATCTGAGGCTAATATTCAAAGTGTTGGATGTGATAAACAGCCACAGGTCAGAAATTGTTAAGTTGGTGAATTTGCAAAATTGCTTCTTTTGCAATAATGGTGTTTTTCCTTGCAACGTAGTGTGCAGCACTGGAGATATTAATAATTATGTTAATTTCAACACGCTTTGCAAAGTGCTTTCGTGGATATCAGCATTTAGAACTCCTGAGTTGTCACATCATTATTTTGAAGGACTTTTTACGCAATACCGTGCTTATTCCATTGTGGCCACCCTCGATTGTAAGCCAGACGAAATGGTGTCAAAAAATTAACACAGGCTACGCCGCACTTAACACAGGCTACGTAAGCCTCTGACATACATTTGCCTACTAGCACGTTTTGCGTTTTGTCAACCCTGGTAATGATTATTACATCACCACGACTGCCTTCCGTTCATCATAATCCCTCCTGTGATGGATGTGCACGTGATGCTGAATAGAAATAGAATGCAAAAAGATAGTTTGGTCTGCAAAACGTAGCCAAATAAAGGCTGAGCGTCATCGAGAGCTTTCAATAAGATAAAGAAAAAAAACGTGAACGTAATCCGTCGTTGAATTTACACCGTTGAATTTAATTGTGAAAAAAAAACATTATACGCCGCGGTTTGAAATCGCATAAATACGGTACATCATCTCTTTGATAAATACTGCGCTACACTTTTTATATTTGTAATTATATAAATTCACTTCATTTGCTGTCTCTGAATGTTGTCTATGACAAAGAACAGGACAGTTGATAAATCTGTCAACTTACTGGCTTCACAACTTATAGAACTTTCTTATTAATTTGATATTATACATTATATGCAAAAACAAAGAGATACTGCATCACGTTTCGCGAGCTAAGCTCTATATTCAATAAAGGTTTTGTTTAAAGTATCACTCTATTGCAAATTACCACATACTTTTAAACAACACACTAGAACAGGGTCTCAAACTCAATATGCTTCACTACCAGTAGATAACATACCTGCGACTGAGTTAAATTACTAAACTTTGTCTTCACAGCTGTATTATAAAACTCATTGGAGAAAGTTATTAGTTCATTATCTTTTTCCGTAACGTTTTTCTTTCGCTGCAACATACATGATCAGTCTCATAATAGTGCTGCTCCAGCTTATATCAGGAAGGGTGTTGCACAAGCATTAAGGTATGAAGAGTGCTTGTCCAACTGCTTCCCAAATGTTTTTATCATGTGGAAAATTATGCTGTGGACACTCAACATAACTTGTTGAACAGTGCATTACTTGTTTTTTAAACGGTATTTGCAGGTATTTTCAAGGTATTTTTTAAAATCACAAGTTAAAAAAAACAAACCTGATGAGCACTTTGATGTTGCCACCAGGGTTGCGGAGTTGGAGGTAAAATGCCCAGTTCCTACTCCAATCTTTCCAAAATTTCCGACTCCGATCTTTCCAAAATTTCTGACACCAACTCCTGAAATAACGTGAATGAAGTTTGGCTTTTAACAATTTTTAGCAACAAGCANTCAATGGAAATCGTGGTACACAGCAACAATTCTCTGTGTCAATAAAAGTTTCAAAAGAAATTGTACCATTTCAACAGGAATTCCCAATTTAGAATGTGATGTAAAAATGACTCAATTCGACTTCCGGAGTCGGATAANAATCCGAGTCCGACTCCGAATGTTCTTAGAAATCAGACTTCGACTCCAGCCAAAAACATTCGACTCTTTGCGACTCCGAGTCCTCAACCTGCTACGGTGTTGGGCTAACAATTGCAAACTTAACATGTCCTAAACAAAGTGCATGAAGTAACGTGTTTAACGGGGTTAAACATTGATTTTGTCAACATGCTTTATTTGAAAAACTGTTTTACTTTTGAAGTGTACATTTTACAAAACGTACCATAATAGGTGGTAAAGTAGAGCGGTCGACATCATGTTTCAGTGTTGCACTGTATGGATGAATATTCATTGCATTTGCAATTGAGACACTGCAGAAATACAAGGATTCGTACGAAACCGCAAATCTTCAAATTTGAAAAGAGTAGATGATCATCAAAGTTGTGAAGTGTCACGGTAAAACAAACGTGTTGCAATTTGTAATAATATTTTACTTTTCTTTATAATTAGTGCAGTTGTTACAAATACAAGGACAAGCACAAAATAGTGGCAAGTTAATCAGTGGTGTAGGAGGTGGGGGTTCAGAAGGTGCAAGCGAACCCCCAAAAGTTTTGATTTGTTGAAAATTTTGGCAAAATCCTTGAAAATCCAGGCAAACATGGTGCCCAACGCTGCTTGACTTCAAAAAATGCCGTCCAACGTTTGCAGAAATACACAATTAAGACCTTTTTTGGGGTCACACCGAAAACAGTCTTCATGCTCTTTGTGGGAGAAAATTTGTGGGCAAAGGTACACAAAAACTTTTCGGGTTTTGGGAAAATTGAGAAAAAATCCTTCGCACCCCCAAAATCGTGTCTGCTCCTATGCAGTCAATCCTCAATCGGTTAATGATTTCATTGATACAATTCGTTTCGCAAAGTTTGCTGGATTTTGGTGATAAACTTTTGGATAGCATACTGCACATTTAAATCTCATCCTTTGACTCCGAATTTTTGCACAAAACCATGTGCGTTTGTTACTTTGTAGCATGTTGATCTTGATCTGCAAGCGAAAGCGTGCATGTGGCTTTTTACACCGAAAAATGAACTGCATTGGCTCAGAATCACCTTTTTGGTGATACCTCACGAAACGTAGGGCGTAGCCATAGACAGACAGCCAAGATTAGTTTGAATGGCGATTTTGATATACCTTCTTAAAATATTGATATGTTAAACTTTGCGCTTGCAACTATTGGGATAAACAAGTAAGTTTTCTGTATTTTGTTTTGCAAAATTGTAACCAGAAAAAGTGAACAAATATATTAAAAGATTCCTTTTGGCGTTTTCACTTTAAACCTGTCAAGAATACGTAAGATGCATGAACCGCTTTTGCGATTTTCATGTAGCTACGGTTTGTGGAACGGGAGTGATGGAGTCTTAAAAGCGAAACAGAGAAAATGATCCCGCAGTTTTCTGACGTTTTGGCCTCCACAGACGCGAAAACAGACGGTTGAAAACAAAATATTTTTTTGCAAATGTATTTTGCAAGTGGTAGCCTATTTCTTGTGAAGTAAAATTTTTCAAATCGGCAAACAGTAGTTTTAGCTGCACAACACTTTGAGAAAGTCGCTATAGCTAATTCAAGATAAGACTGGATCTTCTGTTGCACGTTTCAGTGACGCCAAACATGCGATTAAATCATATGTTCTCTGTAGTTCTTTTTTTAGCAATGTCTACAATTTGGTGAAGCTCTGAGCTCCAAGTAGGCACGCACACTGATAAATGTTTTTCGGGCGCAATAATCACCTTCCAACAAATGATTGGCTTCAAGCATTCATCCATTTTCATGTCCGTTTTTCCTCTCGGGAGGGTCGCCGGGGTTCCAGCCCTACGAGGACTCTGAATACCTCACGGCCAACAGTATAATTTCAGATAACTTCTGCTGGCTCCACACCAAACGGAACCAAGCAAGATCGGAGATGAAGTTACTCCACAGTCTTTGGACGACCTCTGGGCCGCTTCCCCGTGGTCCCCTCTTTCTTAACGTGAAACATTTCGAAGCATCTGCGCGGGTTTCGGCTGTGAAAAGTATACCACACATCGGACGCAATTTAACACATTCCAAGTATTCGGATCAAAAACCAGTAATTTTCCCCACTAACTGAAAAAACTTGTCTTCTGTGTGAAACTATGTTCGAAGAAATTCATACCTTCACAATACGAGAAGCCGAAAGAACACCTTTCCTGCTGTAAGACTCGCTTTCCACGCACTACCTCTGTTTTCCTTGTTACAGAATAATTTCTTAGTTTTCAACATCAGTGATAACTGCTGAAAAAATCAGTTCGCATTGTTGATTTTAGCGATGGCTTGTATTAGTAAATAAGGCAGAACAGATAACGACACGAGCAAGTCTCAAACACCAGTAGGATGGAATTACGTAACAGTTACGCTCAAGCGCGCACGACCACGTCGCACATATATACACACGGGTTCATTCACTAGTATGATGCACGAATATCATCAACACGCATGATCAGTGGATGTTGCTAAGTCACCATTCTCAGTCACTTGGAATTTAGATTTCCGAGCATGCTACAGGGCTTCCGCTCAAACTCCTACGCACCCATTTGAAAAACAAACGTGTTGAGGAAACTAATGGAAAGTAGGCTACTCCCTTTGAGATGACGGATGAAGCACTTCGCATTAAACTTGTTATCGTGAGTTTGCTTGAGTAAATTTTAAATTAACAAATCTCACTGCTCTAATATGCGTTCATAACTCCAGGCTATCGCCTGGGCTAAACATGCAGATTCGGTGTTGAAGAAATTTTTCTTGGATCTCCATTCATACTTTTAACACAGCCTGAAACCAAGCGTCAAGTGATTGCTTTCCTGTATCACCACAATCTTGCTAAAATTTTATTCACCTCCAGGTGGTAAACTGCAAATACCATGGTGTCCAATTTTGCGTATGNAATTTGCCTGAAATGTAACACCAACATTTGGAAGCTACAACTTCGCATAAGAAAAGGAACTGTATTCTGACCGATTGGCTAAGATTTCCTCAGTCTAAGTGGTTAGTAGTATTTCGCGCCGATTTGTATGCAAACTTTGTTTCAGATACTCTATGCATTACGAAAATGTACGCATAAGCATTGAATGCACCTCAAGGGAAACTGAACTTACTTAAAGAATCAAAGACTTATGATAGGAGATTCGGTACTAATAAGCTTTCACGCTGAGGATGCGAATTGTAATGTGGAATCGTTTTCCAATAAAAACAATTTACTCGATTCATTCGGTTGTTTTTCAGCTTTCCGGAGACTAGTGACTTGAGTATAGATATGTGCTAGTTTGAATCATTACAAAAAATGAAAACAGAGCCCAATCGTTGATTACTCGAAAGTCTTTAGGCTATAGTAAACCAAAAGCAACTGGTGCGGACCGCTTGATGCGCACTGAACACCTTTGAAGATAAAGCATTCAACACTTGGACTGCATTTTCAACAGCTGGAATGAAACGGTGGTTTTACAATTCGCTGTCGAATATCTAAATAACATTTTTTGTGCGCAGGCTATGTAAACTACGTCTATGCAGAGCTTGCTGTTGCGAATACACTGAACTATACAGAAACAAGGAGGTTAGCTCAAAATACAAGTAGTCAAGAATTTGTTCAGGGGGCTTTCACATGAAACATAGATCAACATCACCTCTTTTTACAAACATAAAATGATGAATAAAAGTTTCGGGAACAGCTGCAATTGCCCGGTCTTCTCCCACCCTGGTTGTGGGCCTGATTCAACTTACACGCGCATTAAACCTTGTCAAAAAAGTTTTGACTTTTTATTGCTTGACTATTCGCTTGAGTTCTTCATTCAACTCCAGCGAGAAACCAGCATTGATAAAGGCGATTGGAAAACCTGCATCAATCCATTCACAAAGCTAAATGCACCCTATGGGTATGCCTGCACTCCACGTGTCATTTATTTGCGCATACACTGCAAAATGATAGTTTCCTATACCATAACTGCTGAATGACTTGTTTTCAGAACATGGTTTTAAAAAAAGGGCTTCCGACAAAATTGACAATTAAAAAAAAACATTTCAAGGTTGTGCTTTTCAAAATAGACCCTACGTCAGTAAAACAGCACCAAAAAGGTTTTTAAAGTGCACCAAAAGGAGTGGTAGCGAATAGCAGTAGCGATAGCTCACTACTATTTTTGTTCAGTAGCGGTAGTAGTAGCGTTGCTATTACATTTAACGAATAGCGGGAGCGTCGTTATTTTTAAAGTAGCGGTTGCCCACCTCTGGGTACATATACTTAACAACATTTAGCACAGTTGTTCATAATTTATATGTGTAGCCCAGCTCTAATGAGCGGTTTGTGTTGCATATTTGTTATTTGTCTGGTTTGATATCTTACACGCTATTGCTGAGCTCAACAGCGCTTCTCATTGTAATGCTGCTAACAGCGAATATTTTGAAGTCTCTGTAGTTTCAACTGTTATGGTGCTGTGAGCCTGTGATAGAGCATATGTTAACTTCATTTCCTTTCCAAAACAGTTATTTGTCTTTGAGTTGGATTGCATATGAGTATTGCAGCCGTAATTATGCATCGTTCTGAGCCAACCAAAGAGAGAGTCGAACGCACGACCCTCTTGGCATAACAACAATACAGATTCTCCATTCGACTAGGTTCAGTATTCTATAGCTTGTACGAATTCAACGTTATATTTGGCGTAATCAATATTTTGAAAGTTGGCGTCTAAACATCCAACCTTGCAACCCTGCCAATCCCAGAGAATGGAGGTAACGACACGTTATGATCATCGCTCAACTGCACTCTGCAATCTGCAGTTTATTTCGTAAACGCAGTAATTACAACTGTAGTTGAAGCTCAAAGTGGTTCGCTGAGCAGTAGGCTATGTTTAGTGTAATGGTGTTTATCAAAACAAACAGTGGCGTCTCTAGAGTATAGCAGGCATGGATCGTGCCATGGGCGCCACTTTGGCGGGGGCGCAAAAATCCCTTGGCTAAAATTAAGATTTGTGATTTAGGCCTACAATTTCTTCAATCTTTGTTTTGTGCCCCACCAACCATTAACTGTAAAGCTGCATCAACTCAGCCTGTGATGCCAGGTTATTTTATGAAAACAGGCAAGGAAGTTTGAAAAACACGCCCAAAGCAGGTAATTTAACCGAAAAAACAAGCCTAATTTGCGTTGAGTAGGAAAATTGAAAAAACAAAAAATCAACAGGTAAATTAAATACAAAAGCAGCGAGGCAAATCCTGAAAAACAAGCCAAAAATGTGCAAATTTGCACAAAAACCCGCCCAAACTTCGTTTAGCATTGAATTGAAACAGCAAAAGTGCCATAAAATTTGAAAAAAAACAATCCGCAAAAAAGAAATCTGCAAAAAAACAAGCCCAAAAAACAAGCACATTTTAATCAAAACAACCCCAAAAACAAGCAACCCCCAAGCCTTAAAAAAAAACCGCAAATCCACTAAAAACAAGCCCAAATTCGGGGGAAAACCGCAAGGCAGGCAACACTTGTAAGCGCCCTGCAGAGCAGCGCTTACATTGAGAGCGCAAGGAGAAGCGCATACCCGGCCAAAGCATAACATCCTCGATAGTGTAATCACTATCGGAAGCTTCCTTTGGCCTAATGGTGAAGGCGAAGTAAAATAAAACACTGAACACAGCGCTCTTACCTAATGCTTTAGGTTGAGCTAAGCGTATTATGCCAGCACCAACAACCATTATGATAAAACTGTGGTATTGTGACCCAACACAACGCTCAGACATTGTGATCGACAAAGACGCTCGCTTGCCTTATGTACAAGACTCGTCGTTCTCACGCTATAAGAAAGGATATATCAGTCCTTGCTGTTTCAAGCAAGAGGATGTTCAGAATCTGGTTGAGAAGACTTTACGTCAGATGCTATGAGAATCTGATTGTTACGCAAACGTTTCCTTCAAGATGTAAATATCTTGAGAACAATAGTAATCGATGCCACTTTATTAGTTCTTGAAGTTTCTCGGTAGGAACGACGTCTCATGCGCGATTCACCACGAACGGTATGTGCGCTAAGAATACCATCCATATGCAACTGGTGTGAACAAGCTGCAACAGAGTGGTCGCAGCGTGTGATCTCCATCTTGTAGCTTGCTGCCACAATGTGAAGCTTTGCGCGCTTGCAACTAGGGATTTGCGGTCGCAACATGATGCAAGTGAAAACTTCATTTAAAACTTTTGGATTCAGCATCACTTCCTAAGAAGTCTCAGTCTTATTTTCAATCTCAAGTTAAGTTTCAACAAAACGATTAAAAACATAAACTTTCATTCTGAACTTCAGCATCCTCCTTTCTGTGTCTGAACTCATTTAACCTCAGTTCAGGTACTTCGAACAAATAGTTGTAAGAATTGTTCTGTGATACTTTTAGTCATAATCATAGATGACAATTGTCTTCCAAAAAGCTGAAAATACTTCTTGTATTTGATTTTTGGTTACGTGTTAATTGTAAGTAAAAGTTTCTTCTCTTAAGAATACACGTTTCTTCTATCAAAAATACACATTTGCAAATTTGCAACATTGACTTTCAAATATTGCTGGAGATGTTTTATCTGATAAAGGGTTTGACCGCTTTTATGGTAGGAACGACTGATTCCATGTCAAAAAGAGCTGAAAGAGTTTTTGTTTTGAGAAATCTGACACGTTATAACGAAGAGACTCAGCGCATACACTTCATTTAAACGTCTTGGTCCATATGCTCTCTAGTTGGTGTGCAGCACAAGGGCCACTCCTCAAATTTGAGGGGTCTGCCTTTAGTTGATGCAACCGATGCAGCTGCATTGGGCCCCGCGCGGTGGTGGTTGGTCTTCATTCTCGCCAGATGCTCTGCGCTCGAGAAATAGACAAACAACTTATAAATCTCATTCTTAATAAACAATTACCTCGTTTGAATGCACGATGAATTTTCTCTAATTATTGAACGTTATCAAAGGTGCTCAACTCTTATGCTAGCGCGTTATATCTGCGCTCCACCATCTGCCACTCTATGGATTGCATGTGATTGCTGCTAGTGCAATAGTCCATCTACAGCTATTGCAACATGCAAGTAAGGTATTGTGTGGTGATTAAACTCACAATGAGCAGGTCAAAACGTGTGTCTGTTGTATTAACTTTGATTGCAGCTCTGCCAACGTAACGTTGTTCAGTTCTGGAAAGATCCTTGTGTTTTGGAACGTATTTAGTTGGTTGCGGCTCAACTGCATTTTGACAGAAGCTTGCAGATTTTAACATACTTAAAATTACATATTTTAATATTTCGTCAAAGCAAAACTGACTCTTTGATATTGAAACAAATGACGAAGATGAGAGGTAGAACCTGTGGAAGCCAAAAATCTCATGCAAACCAGAGCACAATTTTATGAAGTGATCGCCACCTTACCTTTCTCCACAAAGTTGTTTCGCCTTATTTGTCGGTCGTGCAAATACCTTTATCAATTGCCTCCTCTCGATACTGACTTTAATTAGGTTTTGTCTTTTTTAACACGAAGATTAGTGTTAAAACCATTACTTGGACGTCCAGGTTCATAAACGTAAAGGCACTTTAAGCCGCCCTGCAGCCTGAGCAAGGCAAAATTGTGAATGTCATCCAACACACTCGTTCCTGTTTGTCACTGTATTAGTTGGCTGCATGCTTCTATTTCATCAATCAACCATGCGCATTGTGCTGCGTTTAGTAATTTGTTTCTTCATGTGTATCGTGGCAGTTGTGTAATCTTTGCACAATACATTTCTAATTCACACAATGAACAGTTTGCATTGGTATCCAAGTGGTTGTATTGAGAATAACTATAAAATTGGCCTTTGGGGAATTTGGGGGGATCCTCTTTTTTGAAGCTTGTTTCTTTCGTATTGCATCATAAAGCGAATAGTTGATCGGGCGTCCAGACATTACCTTCATACAAGAACGCGTCTGTTCTTGTGGTTACCGAAAGCGAGAAACGTAATCAGTTGAGGTTAGCAGTCTTCTCCAAGCCAGTTGTTCATCGAACGAAAACGCAGTTCAACAAGAGTGAAGTAATTGCATTGTAAGTTCAATTCGCTTGTCAGTTCGGTTTGATTGACTTAACTTTGAATTTCCTCTCGCCGCTCAGATCTTTATTGCAAAGCTTCTAATAAAGGCTATTTCTTGTTTTAACTTTTATCTCCATCTTTTTTGCTTTGAAGTGAACAAATTCTCACTTGTAAAAAATTTAAAAAGCTTGTGCTTTCCAATGAGACCACCAAAGAAAAGTTTTTTTCAGCGGATTAGGTTGTGGTAATTATGAACGGCCCTGCTTCTGCTGATTGCCCGCGTTTTGCTTTTCGTGGTCTGCATTCTTGTTGTGTTCGCGACAGCCGTGCCTTGATGCGTGTCATTCCGAGATTCGCAGTTGGTTGCATGCTTGGCGAGGAGTTGTTTTTTGTTTCGGAGGTGTGCGGATGTTTCTTTTGGTGAGCGAGTTTCGAGGTTTGTTTGATGTTGGTTGAAGTGTTTCCAGCCTTACTACAGACGTGTTTTATTCCCATAGTTTCTATCCCCTTGAGCTTCAACCAGGTAATAGGGGACGTAGATGTTGTTACAATGGATCACTCTAGATTCATCCGATTACTGATGGGTATAGAAAACCTCCAGGGAAATCTCAACATGAAACGAAAGGCAATTTCAGATGAAAAAGTAGATCATACTTCCAGTGAGATTAATCGCACTATTGCAGTTCAACCAGTGGTTCTTCAGTGTTTGTTAGACAGACCACCTAGTCTTACAACCCCATTGTTTCCGGCAGTTGTCTTATGAAACGCATAGGCGATTATGACGCATTCATTATAAGGCAAAATGGCAACTCGTGGTGAAGCGAGTCTTCAAGAGATAAACTTTGCTCAATTAATCTACTCTCGGTGATGGAACAGCCTCCATCCCAATACTGCTTTCACTGTTGCAACTAATGGCGAGAAAGATGTTATTTACGATGTGCCTTTGCAAATGACAGTCCTGGTGATACCAGAGTATTTGGACTCTAGTCAGGGCTGGATTTACCAATAGGATATGTAGGCTTATGCCTGGGGCCTCAAGATGCAAGGCGACCTCCAGCAAACTGTGGTAGGCATAGAGTCATTTGCCGGTATATGATCAGTTCGATAAATATTATTAACATTCTATTTCTTAGTTACTAATGGAATTTAGATCTACTCACGTAATCAGATTTCGTGTCAATAACTCCAGGTCTTCCAACGAGTTTTCATGAATCTCAACATGATCGTTGGTCACGTCAAGCCTCATGCCGTCTGTACACTCTCGGCATACCCAAGGACGTTGGCTGCGTTTGGTTAATCGTGTTGATTGTTACGTGTGAATCAAGCGAGAACTTGTGGTGTGGCTGTTCGCGTTTGATATGCACCTTGTTAAAGCTTAGCCCATAAGGAAGGTTATACTGCAGATAAGAGACGTAAGGCTAGCAGCATCCTCCACAAAACTTGGTGGCTGCTGAGTTTGAGCAATATCGTAGTTTTAATTACGCCAAGCTCGTTTGGTGTTTTTAAATGTGTTTTTTTTTCCATTTTTATTAAAGTCAATCAGAAATCAGATTGCTATTGAGTACTTGTGCACGTCTGCACTGCTCCCATGCTAAACAAATTAAAAGATTTTGATAAGCTAAAATAATCAAAATTCGCTCTACCGAATGACAACCACAGAACACTATCCCAAGAAGAAAAAAACTTAGCAAACAGCAAACAAATGACAGAACTGCGTTTGGGTTTGATGCCTTGGATTAGTGGTTCGTGGTTTATCCAAGCATATACACCCTTACTTCCTAGCTTGATGGTTATTAGCTCTCAGAAGAAAGAATCTATTTCAAGATTCAAAATAACTATAAACGAATCGAAAGGGCCACATTGTTCCAGGACAGGATGTTCACACAAAGCATTCGGTGCATTAAATTTGACAATTAAACAAATTTTAATGAATTCCTAGATGAATTTGGTATGAAGAAGGCCAAGAACCTAATTGTTTGATGTACTTGGTTCAGCCTTACTTGATTCGATGATTGCAGCTTTTCATTTCTTTGTAATACGTATTTCCATAATGACAGCATAAGGGGAGTTTAAAATACATATCCTTTCGCGAAACAGTTTCGTTGCGTTCGATTCCTTGCAGTGTCAACAAGTAACAAACACGCGAATCGTGACCCTACCAGTTTCAACCATTTGGGTGCGTTTTACGTGTTTTGCTCGTGTGTGCGAGATTTTTACTGCCGTGATAGTCGAGTTGCAACGTGGTCCTGACGCACTTGTGCAACGTCGCACTTGTGCTTGAACGTATTTATGCTGACACACATATGTCCAGGATGTTTGATTTCCAGGAAATTGTTATATTTTGGATGCAACTGTTGAACAAATATACGAAATGTTAAACTTAACCTAGGCAGTGAGTTTTGTCAAATTACCCGTGACGCATTTGGTTGGTTCGCCTATCGAAATTAATCGTATTTCTGCCAGTCAAGCACGATTTCCACAATTCGGTGTCATTAAACGCTTTTACGTCGAAAGTAAGGCAGCAAAAATCGTAGTGATCGTGTGGCACTCTAGTAAGGATTAACAAGTTATTTATTTAACGAGCTTTCAGAGGGTCATTATCGACGTTTCCCGCTTGGCGCTTTTTCACTGGAAGATTGGACCTCACAAGGACCTCGCATCACCTAAATGCGGCCTTGAATGTAGGGATCATTTCATGAAACGATTTAATCTCATACCAGAAGCAACAAGTGAATCTCCATTCCCAAACTGTCATACTCCGTTTTACCTGTCACGCCAACACTTGTCAAAATAGGTTACTAGAACTTTTTCACAGTTCGTGAGTTTATCCCAAATCGAAGCGTTGCTATAAATGCAACCGTTTTGGTCATGTTGGCACAAATGCGGAGACAAAGACTAATGTTCCAAGTGCAGCGGAGAACATAGCTTGCAGTAACGCACATCCACTACTACACAATTCCTAAACTGCAACGGCCAGCACACGGCTGGTGACAGGCAGGGGCGAGTGTTCCAATAAACTTGGTAGGGTCAGTGGCGTAAGCAGAAAATTTTCATGGGGGGGGTTCATCAGTGGCATAGGGTAGTTATTCGTATTTGGCGTGCGCTGTTTGTCACGTCAGTTTGACGTCATAGTCCTGTTTCCAAACCAACATTTTGGCGACGTTAGTTGACTTAATATTCCCATTTTTCTATACACCAACTCTCTTTATTTTGTGTCATTGCACTGAATATAACTATTAACGCTCCAAGTTAGGATATCGAAAGAAAATACACTCAACGCTGCAAAACAGCACTTCATCACTGCAGAAATATCAGGCTGCGTATTAAAACAGGGGAGTGCAACACACTCATCCATTCGTCAGAGCAATTTACCACGGAAAAACTTCGCTGCGCTAATGTCTTGTCGAATGCGAGCAGTCGAGCATTGAGTAAGTGCGAGTGGACGGGCTGGGCCACCCCGATTTGAAAAATCCAATCTTGCTAAACTACATAGGAATTGAGAATGCGCAAAAAGTAAGCAAGAAAACTATCAATTTTGTTGTTATTTACAGAAGTCCAGCAAACGTTTAGTTTACCTTTTTCCTGCTGAGACACAATACATGCCGGAATGGTTCTATGTTAAAAACTGCTGTATTTGAGCTCGTGCAACAGTTCTATCATGCTACAGAAATTGGCAGGCCTAATGCAGCCAATGCGGTCAGCGCTTGCCCTGATCAGCCATAGCAGACAAAATA
>JGI24021J15306_10005918_pt1 | contig 14603 bp, 7 predicted proteins | sample Ectturendosymbi1_FD_15306 | JGI IMG/M metagenome (IMG submission 15306)
ACTACAACTGTGAACCTGACTCTTGTGCAGTGTGAGTTTCATACCCGCAAAAAACTGTCATTGCAAGAATCAAATCAATTAATCGGAATTAAGATGCTGACTTCAGGTTTTTCCAGAAATGTTTGGTTCATAATCCGAATTTCCACCAGGGGGGCAAATGCCCGTTTTGCCCCCGTGCCCTGCGGACGCCCATGCGATCACTGACTACTTTATATCAGGCTCCATAAGCAAGGCCAGCTCATCTAATGAAACGAAGAAGCGTTTTTGACTAATTGTTAGCATAGGTTGATTTTTAGCATCTTAAGCAAGAAATATGCAGTACAAAAATATTTTGGTGATGATTTTCAATAAAATCAAGTGTCATGTCAACACCTCTTTAGGTCTGGTGGGGGGGATGCATCCCCCCCTGTGTCCGCGCCTGCAAGCAGTGGATGCTACCGCAAAATTACTTTATTAATCGTAGTCTCCAGAGTAGGTTTTCATCATGTAAGTTTACAATCGTCCTTCACACATCAAGCAGCCTTTATTTTTCGAAAACAAGCAGTTCCTCTCATTCAGTTGCTTGCTACTTTCTATGCAGGACATGTGTTCGATCACGTTACGCATCGACGATGGTTTGTCTTTCATGGACAAGTCTTGCACCACAAGAGACAAATGCCTCACCGATCAAAGGAGCAACCGGCAGCTCTGCACCGGTTTTGATGTTTCATCCGGCAAGGTATGTAACTGTGGCTTGAGACTGTGTTTGAGAACGTTGCGGTTGAGTCCGGCTTTTCCCAATCAGCGCCGCACTTGTTTGAACTTCCATTTCCTGTTTTACCTCATACTAACGCGCAGCACTTCTCTCTCGCAGTTGTCAACTTGCAGCTTTTGCTGCGTTGGTCGTTTGTGCAACTTCTTCAGCACCGTCACCGAACTGCAGGAAGCTAACAGCATGGTGTCCTCCATCAGTATCACCGGATGAAAGTCGCAGTGAAAAGTTTGACTTCGAAAGATATTCTTGAGTTTGAGAACCTGCCTACGGTTATACGCTCGAAGATCCTTGGTTTCTAAGTTAAGTTCTGCTTCCAGCAAATTGCAACTTACTGTATTCTTTTCTACTTTTTCATAATTCTTTTCGCTCCAGTCAACGAAGCTCAACTCTTAGAAAGAGTTATTTCTGGTGTTGAAGTGTGACTGATTGGCTTGTCGCATTATTCCATAAAAAACAAAATCGAGCGCAGTCTTTGTTGTTGCAAGTTTTTGTGTAAGTTAATGGTTTTATCCTAAACCGGCTGACTCCCAGTTTTTTTGTCCGAGAGCGACACAAGCTATTACACAAAAGTTCGAGGACCGGACATGTTACGAAATGTGATTGTTTCGGGTATGTTAAATTTCACCAATCCAACAATTTTGTGTGAATAAAATAATTTTTATTACTGACTAAATAGTTTTTCGGGCTGGATTTGACCGGCGGGCCGTAGTTTGGGGATCCTGTTCTAAGTTGTGTGTCAATGTATTTAAACTGCAAACAAGCAATGGCAGCGAAAACAAAGGTGCTACCACGTTGTAAGTAGACACATGACGCAAACCATAAAAGCCATCAAAATATGTGATCTCGCGTTAAGTTGCCGAATGTAATCCACACATTAAATGCCCAAAAAGCCTGCAGCCTTTTGCGGTTCACGCCCATCGCTCAAACGTTGATGTTTCGAGTGATTACGGAAGTTGTTCTTCAATAGGCTTCGCAAATGCACTGACGTTTGTCGATGCCTCACAGCACGAGGAGCATCGTGAAAAAAAATTTTGGGAAGGCTTATTTTTCCAAGAAAAATACGTATTTTATTATACATATTAAGCAAAGGCGTATTTATTCTTAAAACTGGGGGCGTGTTTTCCTAATTCCCTACGTCAGACGTCTTCGATATAACACACGGTGGGTTGCAGATGACATTAAAACGTTTTAAGTGCGAAATATTTTTCGTCATGCTTTGATAACAAGAATGTGGTTGTGATTATCTTGAACATGGTTCAAAGAAGCATATTTTCTCACAAAATACTGTTCTGTTCAAGGGGTAAACTTGAACCAAATGCGAATCGTTTGATTTATTATAGTTTCAGGTGACTGGCCTAACGTTTTTCGAACTAAATTGACTTCACTGGTGGTCTTGCCCACAGTAACTTGCATTTTTATGGTAAAATTGCGTAAATTGCTGCACACTAGCAATTAACGGCTGTAGGAGAGTGTTACGTGTTAAACCGAAGGTCTGAGCGCTGTAAGCGAAGCGCGACAATTGACCTTGATGCGATGGCCTTTTCAAGTCAAGCAAGTGTTTTGTGAGTCGTTTCTACCTACATCTGGCGATCTCGTAAGCAAAGCGTCTGCGATGTTCTTGTTTTGTTTACGTGCTTGGAAATTGCCGCGCATTTTCTTGCCATTAGTGCGCCTACCTATGATTAAGATTGTTTAGAACGTCAACAGAGGACTTGAAAGCACATTTGTCGTTATAATTGCTTTTTATTGTTGAAACACTCGTGCATTGCTTTGTTGCGTAGTTTTCTAACAGCGACTGCAAGAACTAAACGTCGTTCTGTTTGCTGTGTGGTACAGGCTCAGTAGCAAAAGTATGTTTAGCCCATGATCGACGATAAATATACATCCATGTGCTGTGAACCTTCTATTGAGCTACCTTTGATAAAAGTCCTCCCCACACGTCAGCAACGAAGGGGGCAACGTGTGCGAGTTTATGGAAAGACGAACAGCAAGAACAAACCACTTATTGTCACTCGGAGGCAGCATAATGTAGGAAAAAGGAAATAACTACAAAAGCACTGGCTGTATAAATAACATCGCCATCAAAAATTGCTATAAAAGGATGTACCAAAAATGATTCGCATGTTTTTCGTTTATCAAATTCATAGTGCATTTTCTGTGCTAAGAGCAAATTATCAACTTTTAATAGAACTTTTACATAGTCTGGGAAACGTTTTGATTCAGTACCATTAGAAATTAAAAATAATTTAATAAATTTCAACCGGAACTTTCCTAGCAAAGCTTTTTTGTTATTAATCCATGACGCTGCTTTATGAATTGGCACAAAATTAGAATTTCGCGATTTAAAGACGTAAGCTGAAGGAACGGAATGAAACGGTTCGTTACAGAGGATTGGATGCTGATAATAATCTTTATCAGATTCACTTCTTGCTGAAGATTTTCTCTCCAAAAACATCTTTCCTTTCAGAACAATCTTCACTATCACCATTTAAAGCAGGCCACTTAAACTTGGCATCGTGCCTGACCTTCACACAGTCGCCGGTCCCAACGTCAAACCGAACCGTAGGTGTCTTCTTTCCCACAAAAGTGCCTTATCTGCGGCGATCAGATACAGCATCAGACGTTATTTACGAATAACAGTCGCAATGGCTGCTATCTCTTGTCGCACAAACGACGAGCACTGTGCGTTAGCCGAAAAGTTCCGCTCGATGAAAGGAAGGTACGAGCTGTGAGTTGCGTGCTACAGGGATGAAGATAGCATCGGTGAAAACGTGGTCTTGCCTGCAGCGGCAGCGCCGTGAGATGGTGGATGTGAGGCGTGCAGGAATTCGACTTTTCTGAGCCAAGGGACTGACGAACGCACGCACATACAAACAGCGACATTTAAACAAGTACGACGTCATGAGGTGCACTGGGTTGCTTGGAACCAAGAAGTCGTTTGAAAACATTTATCGTATGCATTATTAAAAAACGACCTATACCCTGCAATTGTTACACTGCATCTGAGTAAGGACGTTTGAAATTTCGTCGGTTTAAAATGCAAGGACATGGCAGGTGTAAACCTTACAGACCACCAGCACAACAGTCCGCAAGTATTGATGTAATTTAAAATGTTGAAACAGCATTAACTTTGAAACTTTTGAAATATTAAAGAAACTCGCAGAGAAATGTCCACAAATTTAAACAAAAGCATGATAGATGTTAAAAAATGTTGTTGACAAACGTCCTATAGTGCTTCATGTTTTCAACTCGGTCAGAAAAAGAAAAACATAAACGCGACTTAGGGGCGGATCCAGCCGGTGGGTTTAGGGGGGTCAATTTCAGTAACATTTGTTAGTCAAGTTTCATAATGGCTTCGTTACTGCAAGAGATGAAGTATACTTCACAACACTGCTGTGACAAAACAATGGAGTGCAAAATGGCCTTATAACGCGAAGATTGTTTTCTGAATTGTACGAAATCATGATGAATAAAATTATTTACGTAGATTTTAAGGAAGGATACGCCCCCGACGTGACTTTATTTCCATTAAAATACTTTTACTTTCATTAAAAGGCCTTCGCTACCGCTACACTGTCGCGTATTCAAAGGAAAACATCTTAAACTGTTTTGTTGAAATTACCGGAACTCACCCGCTACAATAGACAACAATCGACAAAACAAGTATTATGCTCCAAATAAATGCAATGTCTATTTTACTTTTCTAAAAATTAGCTTTAAGTACATCCGATTTCCCAGAGATCTGGTAAAAAGAATCTGTTGTAGATACAAGCTGCATTTCATCAATGTCACAATAATTTTTAATTGACTGCTCCGCAGCTAAGACCTGCGGTCAAGAATCATATCAACTGGATACATCTGGTGCAGCAAGCAGAGACCATTAGCCAGATTAACAAACAGACCGTAAAAACGCCGTAACCTCAACCCTGACGGTACTAAGCACGTTGCGAAATAGAAGTATAAGGTTACGTAACAGAACCATATCGCACAAACAAACATCGACTCGCAGACGTTTTATTGGCCCCTCACGACTTCCCATAAGCGCATGTGACGTAAGAGCAGGGACCGAAGTCGCCGACGTAACAGCAGAGCCAGTCGAGCGCCGAGGACACGAGGAAGAACACCGTCGTTCCGCCACGCTCGCACTGCGACGGCCCGTAGTTCACGACGCCGTACAAGACCCAGCGGTCGTTCTCGAAGCACACGAGAGGACCGCCAGAGTCGCCCTGTGACAGAAAACAAGCTTTTCATTGTCATTCAACGCAGCTCGACGCGTTCCACCTGAAACAAAATAAACATAAACAGTCGTAGTTTCAAACAACTGCACCGGCAGTGCACTCGAGTCATCGCTACGCACAATGATGTCTTTCGGGTTCCATTAAAATAAAGGTATCCCTTCTTTGCAATTCGAACTTGGAGCCAGGCCCGCAACCACTAAAACTAAAAATGCTTTTCAAAATTTCGGAGTAGACAATTTCCCGGTTGCCCACTCCGAAATTTTGAAAAGCATTTTTAGTTGTTAGGAACAGAACAGCGTTTATTTTGTTCCCAGGACATCTGAAACAACCATACGGTTTTCTAGTCAGATGTCCTGATAAGTAACAGGCACAAAAAGAAAATAAAAAGAGGGAAGCAAGTAGGTACAAGTTGCAATGATTTTGCCTTCCCGAAAATAGTACAATAGGTTGAAATCATTTTGCACCCCTGAAAATATCAGCTGGTTGTGGCCCTCCTTGGAGCACCATGTTGCGTGACATAAGTGGACGTCACGAAGAGCATACGAAAAGCAAACCGATCAAAAACCACGAAGCGGTCTTGGCCGCAACTCAAGCGAAGTCTGCTCTCCACTGCCATCTGCTGGTAAAACCGGTAAAGCTGGAAAGGCGTGTGTAGATTGGGAGGAAAACACTTTACCGAACGTGTTTGCCTGCAATTCATCTCACCGCAAAGGAAGTACCTGGCGTCTTAGAAAATTTCTTCGGCTAATTCAAATATTTCCTGAATCAACGATTGGTATGGTGAGCAGTTAAAAAGTGTTTCACTTACAAATTGTTTTTGACATCACTGATCATTATGTCGCAGTTGCTAATCGACACGTCAGTAAAACGTCATAGCCTCAGACGCATTGGTAGCAAATTCTGTAAGTTAGATCTTTCAACTAATTTCTTGAAATCATAACAAGTTCAATCTTTTCATCAAGTTTTTATGACAATGACTGTCCATCGGGTCAAACTAGCAAAAACCATTGGATAAAAGGATTTTTCAAATAACAGGTTTCCTCAACAGGCAAGATCTTGTTTCATTATAACAATTTTAACAAAAGCAAATAATTTTGTTTCATGAACTTTTAAATCTCTAATAAATAAACCAAAATTTTGAAATGCTCTTCATTTCAAAGTTTTCTTGGTTTTAATCAAAGCAGTTCTAAGCTCGCCGGACTAATCGCTGAAAACGACAAACTTGAATTTGATGTTTCAAATGCTGAGCAAACGATGTTTTCCTTGTGGTAGATTTCTATTTTTTCACCAAACCACGACAAAAAGACAAATTAATTACTTCCCAATGTTTTCCATTTCCACAGAAGTCATGGGAACGTTCAAAACAGAACTTCCATCAACAGCAACATATTGTCATTGAGCAGAAAATCTGACTTTACCGTTAACCTAAAATCTTTTAAGGATTGCGACTAGCCATTTGGTTTGACTTACTAACGTTTGACTAATAAAATTTGCTCATAGTGCATCAACACGTTTTGTAACATAGTCTACGTTTACATACAAAGCGGGGGGTTATGTGTACAGTTTTTCTACGCGGTGAAAGATCAAGACATGTGATTAACCCCTTCAGTCTATCCATATCGATGTTTTCCAAGTCGATGCTTCTAACTTTGACACCTGAATTTGAACTTTTATCACATTTGAAATTTTTTATATAACATGCAATGTTTTTTACTCTCACCCTCAAAAGCTACGATAAAGTTTCAACACTTCTTGTAACATCAACCAAGAAACAGCTGTCCATTTTATATTCGTTTTGACTGTTTTCTCTCATTCGCCTAAAATAAATCTAACGGTAAAGAATGTTACCGACTATGCAAATTAACCATTTCGTTCATACTCAGGGATGCAAATATTGAAGTCAAAATTATTGCAAAAAATCCATAATCGTTCATATTTAGGGAAGCCTTTTCAAACAGTTTTTCAAGAAACGTGCTCAAAAAACTTTCACAGTATTTCTTATATTCTTCAAAATTCTCGGGCGCTACAATTTCCTATGCCCAGTAAGTAAGGTTAGTGATGCACACAAATGTTCGCACTCACTCTGCACCCGATGTTGACCACGCCTGACACGGTTGTCTCAATGCACATGTTCAGGTTCGGATCGTAGTAATAAATCCTCCATGTTTTCTGACACGTCGCAGGCGAAACGACCCGCTGCACCGTCTGCTTTAACGTGTTGCGGGGGGTATAACCTAAATGCGAACCACTGCACGAAACTTTTCATAATTTTACGTATGAGCAGCACTTAATACTATGAACTCAAAAATACGTGAGCAGAATTTCAATGCCAATAACCTACAAAACAGCGCTATGTTGTTAGCACAGAACTCTTATATAACAGTAAAATAGATGCAGAAATATATGCACATCTGCTTTGCAATAAAGCGTTACCAACGTAGCCAAATGCCTAAAAAGTTATATTATCACAAGCCAAATATATTGATAGTACAAAAATCCAACGAAAGTTTCAAGTATGTCTTCAACTGAAAAGCCTACATCAGGGTGTGATTATATTATCTACTTGAAATACAGTTGCAGCAACACAAATGCAAAAGCGTGTTAACGTACTTAATTTTCCTCTTCAAAATTTTTTTCAACTTTAAGGTACAGGCCTATGTAAAAATTTTTCGAACATACTTATATGACATAGGAGTATTAAAACAGTAGATTATTACCTAAAATATGATAAAAAATGACTGCAACATCATGTTGTCAACAGAGCTGATGTCATTTTTCAACACAAGGAATAATTTTCCAGGATATAGTTCATTCTTATTCAGGAATAAATCGTTCACTCTTCTATTTGAATAAGAGCTGATGATGCCAACATCGTAGGCGAAATATATACTCTGTAAGATCTTAAAGTGTCTGATTCTTTGCTGAGAAAGGTCTTCTTTCCATAGACATCGTTCATTCTTATTCAGGAATCTTCGCCAGGAATAGTTTATTCTTATTCAACCGTGCATTGTGTTTGTATTGAAATAATCAAGGACTGTAGTAATAACATTTAGTGATTGCAGGGAATTGAAGCCTGTTTTAGGCACGAGTGACCAATCTGCGGACCACAGATCGCTGACAGGCGTCTACGAGGTCTGTGTACACATGCAAGAAATTAGAAAAAACACTCATTAACCCATCATTTGTTTTTGTTATTTAACCGTGCTGTTCAAAATGGAAAAGTACAGCCTTTTTATTTTTCATGGCCCACTGATGAGACCTTCTTTGTGAACATTTTAGCCACCACTGTTGGCCACCACTGGTTTGAGACATGACATGCCAAACATAGAAGGTGTGAAATAGGTAAGCGGCTTAAAAATGCCGCTACGAAATGTAGTTTGCAATTATTTCCAAAGTTTCAAAGTTGCATCTGTGATTGGCGTTCAAACAAAACGATATTCAAATGCCATCATCCAAGAGAGTTTGCAACTGCATCGTCATTCAAAACCACGCTTAAAGGATCGCTTTCAAAAACAAACCTGTGTTGCTTGTGTACCCCCATCCGACCAGCCAACACTTCCTGTCCGTTGCCGGAATTACGTCAGCGTTTGGCAAGCAAACCGGAAGCACATGTCTCCCGTAGGTGATTTCTCGCTGTTCAAAAAATAACGACATGTTATTCAGAAACATGCCAATGCGCAACTATTTCGTGTTAAACACCTGCGCAACATTTGCGAATATAAGGCTAAATTGTTCTTCTCGGTCCACACACGCTTTAGACATGGACTTTAAAACCCTAAAGGCAATTCCTGGCGTACATGTTGTTCACCTACAAGCTATGAAGAAGGCAATTTCAAACTTGCAGAATATTCTTGCGATAGAAAAGCGTTTATGCCGATGGAGAAATCGCTTTTCTTTCGTTCCAGTTCAGAAAGAAATTTGTTCGCGGAAGGCAGCTGGCTTTCGAAATCAATACATGCAAAACAAATTTTGCATTCGCTTTTACTTTACTTAATAAGGTCCATTCATTCATTTTCACACTTGCTTTTATTCTGGAGAGGGTCGAGGGAGAAGCAACCCTAGGAGAACTCGAAATACCCCACGATCAACAGCAATCTCAGATAGTTCTGCTGGCTTCACATCTATGCGGAACCAAGCAAGGTCGGAGATGTAGTCACTCCACCTGGTCCTTGGTCGATCTCTGGGTCGCTTTCGCGTTGGTGTAAGCCAACAAGATTTGCCTTGCCAATCTTTCCTGGGATATTCTGAACACATAGCCGAACCAACGTAACTGGGATCTCTCGATTCGGAGAAGTGGCTCGACACTCAGGTCGTTACGAACTTCACAACTGCATACTTTGTCGCGTAATGTCACACCATGGGCTCTTCGCTAAAATCCCACCTCCGCCGCTTGTGTATAGATACAGTAGTATTCTTTTCGCCATTACCCAAGAGTCATGACAATAGGTGAAGATCGGAGCAATGACCGATTGAAAAACCGACTGTTTTGCGGCGTTTGAAAGCTCCTGTTTTGTGATCACAGAGCGATAAAGTTCACGCAGAACTGCGTTTGCTTTGCTATTCCGTGTATCAACCTCCTTGTTCCGTATTCCGTCCCTCGTGAATAACACCCCAAGGTAATTGAACTTCTCGACCTACTGCAGTGTATTGCAGGGTTGCCAGATGAAAATTTCAATAAAAAGGCAAACAGTGCTAAAAAACACCAGAAAAAGGCCAAAACGACTGTTTAAAGGCCAGAAAAAAAGCCAAACTTTATTTGCGGTATTGCCATTCCTTTGTCACAAAAAGCATCTAAATTACAAGAATATAAACAAATGTGTTCGAAATTACGATGAGATATTTAACTCTTGCTTGGCATTGTGTTGGAGGCTGGAGCTCATTATTACCGATACTTCTCTGATTTTTCATGGTTTATGAGATTGCACACATTGGAAACAATAGTGCGACAGTTTGCATACTGATCCATCGGCATATTTCTGCACCCATATGAAAGTCATCTCCCAAAAACTTCTATACTTCTGGCCAGAATCATTGCAGCCCTTACACTTCTTGACGTGATTAAGACACCACAAAGGAGACACAACCGAATCTAAACGCAAATTGCTTTGCTAGGAAATCGACTGCGCGTCAGCAATGCATCCTCAGTCCCGCAAATTTGTAAGCAAAAGCTTAGATGTGAAATGGTAGAAAAAGACTAAAGCGAGATAAGAGAAAGTGCGCGGGCTACATTAATAGGTCCATAAACCTACTACCACCAAAGCCTGACGTCATTGTCGCATTTCGATCGCGGAGATGCAGATCTGTCTGCAAGCGTTGTGCTTTCTTAGTGCTTACAACACAATACACACGACAGCGAGTGCATACATTTCCAGTTATTACGCAAAGACTTTGTTTCGAAACTCGCATATCTCAAATATTACTAATATCAGAACGCGGGCGTCAGTCTAATACAACATTTGTCACAAACATTTTCCAACTGTGTTGCCGAAAAAAAATAGAATAGTAATATTTTACTTCAGAGGAACCTATTTCAGCGAAAAAAGGCCAAAAAAGAGCCAAAAGGCCAAACGAATCTTTTTAGGCCAACCAACTTGATTTTAGGCCAAAAAAGTCAAAAGGCCAAATAAAATTTTTAGGCCAACCAATTTGAAACCAGGCCAAATTTTTAAAAAGGCCAACCTGGCAACTCTGGTGTATATTGCCGCTCACTTGTAGCATTCACTACCTTGGGTTACTGCAGAGACATAATACCTTGGTATTTTAGCGCTAATTTTCAAACCCGCTTGGTCTCACGCAGCAGAAAACCGATCAAGTGCGTGTTGAAGACCTGTTAAGAAGATGCAAGCAGCACCAAAACGGCCGAAAAAAGTAAACGGTTGATCCTGCAGTTTTCAACAGTGACACCCACGTCGACTCGGCTGTTACTGATGTCTGCAGTTCATGCAGACTATGAAGAAAAGTGGCAACAACACACACCCTTGTCGGAGTCCAATGCCGGTTGTAATGAACGGTTGTGATTTGAAGAAACAAGCCCTGGCGATTTCTAGCGTGCAAGCTACATTTTTTTCGTACAGTGACAATTCATTCCTTCTGTAACTCCTTTGCATTTTATCCCTCAAAGTGTTTTTACTTTTCAAAAAATTTTCTGCAAATCCAAAATGATTTGTCTCGCAATCTCATTTTCCCATCAAAAGCCAAAAAAGTTTCATTCAAGGCTCCCAAAACGACAATCACTCACTCACGTCAAGCTCAACCAGCGCTATATCGTATTGGTTTTTGTCGTCGTCGTACTTTGGGTGATAGACGATTTGTTGTACAGCGTAAACGTCATCTTCTAGAGACGCGTAGTCTTTTTGATCGTGCTGACCAACCACAACACTGTGCACTGTCTCTTCTCTGAAATGTTAGAAATGTAAAGTACGATTTCTGCTTACTTTGGTTTCGGATATAAAACAAGCTTTGATCGTTTTCTATTAAGGTCAGTTTATTATACTCATTTTGTACGAAGCACACAGAATTTGTGTGGTACAGTAGAAGCTTAAGCTAAGAAACATAGGCATAGCCAGGGGCCTTGGTCCCCATCATTTTTAGCATATCTAGTCATTTTATGATCTGAGAAGCGGCGTCCCAAACAAACAAAAATACAAACAAACAAAAATACAAACAAACAAAAATACAAACAAACAAAAATACTGTTGTCCCAAACAAACAAACAAAAATACTGTTGCTCGCCTGAAGTCAAACATTTTGGCTCCCCAAACCTTTTGGCAACTTCAAAATTTTGGGCTGGCTACGCCACTGCTACGAAAATAGTTTATTCTTATTTAAATTTATTCATATTTGATTTTAACATGTCAGTATCAAGACACCACAAGGGTGACGCAGCAGAATCAAGACACCACAAGGGTGACGCAGCAGAATCTGATCGCAATTTGCTTTGCGAGGAAACCGATTTCGCGTCGACGACGTATCTTCAGTCCAGCAAATTTCTGAGCGAAAGCTTACAAGTGAAATGACGAAAAAGACTAAAGCGAGATTAGAGAAAGTGCGCGGACTGCTTTGTGATTTGTTACTGTAGTCTGCGCGTTTTCTCTGATCTTGCTTTAGTCTTTTTTTCGTCATTTCCCTTGTAAGCTTTTGCTTAGAAATTTTTGCTGGACTGAAGATGCGTCGATGACGCGAAATCGATTTCCTCGCAAAGCAAATTGCGATCAGATTCTGCTGCGTCACCCTTGTGGCGTTTTGATGCTGAATTGTGGATACGTGCAGTCAGGATCATCTCAAGTTATGAAAGCAGTGCGTGGAAGACTGATTCTTCTGGCTTAACAGCCAAACCTGGAGTTTTATTCTCTGAGTTTAACATGATTTCGATTATCCGTAAGTCAACCCGACAAACAGAAAAGTAAGCAATGCGAACGAAATTGCTAAAAACCCAGTTATTAAATATCCTCAAGTCCTTGTGCAGTGGCGTAAGCAGAAAATTTTCATGGGGGGGGGTCATTCCGTGGCATGTGGTGGTCATTTCTAATTCGTGTGCGCTGTTTGTGACGTCACAATTGGACGTCATATTCATGTTTGCAAACCAACGTTTTGGTGAAGTTTGTTCGAACAGTATGCATATTATTCTACACGCACCCTCCTTGTTTCATGTGTCACTGCACTTAATATAAACTATCAGTGCTCCAAGTCAGCATATCGGAGGAAAATACACTCAACGCTACGACACAACAGTTCATATCTGCAAAATATCAGGCTGCGCGTCAAAACAGGGGAGTTAAACACACTCATCATTACGTCAGACCTTTTTTTTTCTTTTTTTTTTTGTAAATTTTGGCGACGGCAATTGGCGGCAGGCCTAAGCCTGAATTGTGCTTCTTGCCGGGGCGATTGAGGTGAACGCTCTTTGCCCACTCAGTGGCTGTGGATCGAACACCCAACCTTCCAACTGGGAGGCGGACACTTTACCACTGAGCTAATGCCGCCCCGAGCATTTTACAACTGCAAAATCAGGCTGCGCTAATGTCTTGTCGAATAAGAGCACTGAGCATAGAAGGTGTGCGGCTCGACTGGCTTGAGCACCTTCCGGTTTGGAAGATCGAATCTTGCTAAACTACACAAGAATTGAGAATGCGCATAAAGTACACAGGAAAAACTTCGCTTTTTTGCTATGTATATAGAAGTCTAGCAAACTTTTGCGATAGTTTTCCTTTTTCGCTGTTGAGACATTATCAAATGCCTGAATGCTTCTATGCTAACACCTATCATGCTACAGAAACGGGTAATGCAGCCAATGCGGTCAGCGCTTGCGCTGATCAGCAATAGCCGACAATACAAAGACAATTGTTTTCGATAAAGTGAACTATCGCCAAACACAATCTTAAACATTCGTAGTGGACGAATGGTTTGCAAAAAGTGGTAAAATGGTTCCTGGACGCAGACGATAACCCAGATTCCCACCAAAACCTGATTATTACATTTTGGCCCATTTACAATGTTCCTTGAAATTTGCATGCAAATTCATTCCGTGGTGGTTGCATAAAGTCGACAAATTAACAAGGAAAAGTATGCGACATCAATTAATTTCCTTTGCGCAGGTAATAATAGTTTTGTGACTTATCAAACTCAACGGGGTGTTTTAACCCAAACCCCCATGCGTACGCCCTTGTCCTTGTGAATAAGTGAGGTGAATATCCAATCGCTTTGCTTAACCCAAAAGTCAGCTTTCCATCCTGAAAATTGTAAGTTTCATTGTCACACTGCTTTATGATATGTGCCTTACACGCGCTGGTTGCCTCTGGCAAAGCAATGCGACGCCGTAAGTATCCATTTCTTGGCGATGATGGATCCCCCGCACTTCCAGAAGTTGTAGTAATACTTGTTTATTCCGCTGATCGGATGACGATTGGACTTGACTGTGTTGATGCTTACTGTCCACGGCCAGGAATGAGGAGTGGCTTCTGACCCACCTGTAAAATAATTGGCGCCAAAAGGTTTTAAGGTGAGAGAATATTAATGCAGTTGCTGACGAAATAAACGCAATATTCACCATTTTTGCCGGTCCAAAATAAAAAAGCTTAAGAATCGTTATTTCACAAAATGCACTTTGAAAATGCTACTCAGTTCTTTTGAATCGGAAAAACCAATAGTTTTATACATCAGCCTTTCAAAATTATGCAGATGTCAAATAATTGTTCAACACCTGATTTGCGAAATTATTTCCTGTGTACTGATACAGGTCATGGTTGTTGTTACTGAGCAACGTTTTAAAACTGCAACGGTTGCAGTCCTGTCATTTTCTAAAATAGCGACTTCAACAAGGTCAGGTAAAATTTGTAAGCTGATAGCGAGGATACTCAAATGCCAACAGCCTCGACAAACTGGTTCAAACTGGTTTTGACTTCTGAAGGAAGGTGGCCACAATAACTGCACCTCACTGCCTCCCATGTGTCTTATTTATTTTGTATTTTATTTTTTGCTTTTAACGCTTTTTTAATGTCGTTATGCGAATAATGAACTGGTATAAGTGAAAACAAATCTCATCTTACCGACTACTCTCTCTTGCTTGAGATCAGGTGAAATTACTTGTGAACCACACTCATAGCTCATGTAGA
>JGI24021J15306_10005919_pt1 | contig 14600 bp, 11 predicted proteins | sample Ectturendosymbi1_FD_15306 | JGI IMG/M metagenome (IMG submission 15306)
TCGAACGTTAGCAAACGTGTTCAATTCTCGTGTTAGTGCTGTACTGCATATTTGCGCTCTACCACGATCGTAACACGGTTGACTGAACACGATAACGTCATAAAATCACTGCTCAGAGGTGCACCGCGCTTAGGTCTTCCATTGGTCCCCGCATCTGCTAGGGCCGGCCCTGGGAGTAAGTCTTCACGAGTTTCCCAGCTGTTTCTTGCAAGTGAATTGTTTATTGCTGTCATGTATTACCGCCAGCCTTAGGTAAGGCGAAACGAGTTTTCTGCAGTTCTATAAAACACGGTTGCGCACCGTTGAGTCGTTTCAACCCGAGCATATGACTTTGATAAATGTGTATTGAACTGTCAAAACCTGTTCACTGCGCAGAAGTTGTCAACATCCGGCTTCTCGTGTTTGTGAAAAGGATACGAGCATGCTTTCTACTGGCTGACACATGATCGCAGAAACAGCGACACTGCCAAAGTTGAAGACCTACAATCTGACCGAAACGGAAAGAGCAATAAGTCCAAGCACAATGAACAAGGTTGTGTTGATCAGTGAAAACGGCGCTTTTACGTCGTACAAAAACGCTGGAAAAAAAACAAATGATAAACGAATAACGTGAAGCATATCGCGAAGTATAGCAAGAACAGTAATAGCAGTAAATGTAGTCAAAGCTAGCGACTTTCTCCCATATGTTGTGGTAAACGCAGATGTTTCAATACATGACAGAACTATTGTAGCAGAGCACCGATTGGATCGGGCATGCATTCTAGGTTACAGTTAATGAGAGCTCAGCCGCTTTGAAAAGTAAAGAAGCAATAGAAGCTGAACTTCAAAGCACGCAAGCTTACGGTAAAAATAACCTAAGCTTCGAAATGGTACGACATACTAGAAGGAAGCTTCTGACGTCTGCACCTTACGAGGCATGGACGCAATAACGTTTGTACTAAAAGCATTCCGAAATTCAACGCCATCCATTCTGGGTAACATCGACCAAGCGACTGGAATGTTTTAAAAGAGAATATTCGTCCTTGCTCTGGAAGCAAGTTGACATGCCCTGAGAAAGTTTGGCAGAGAGAGTTCCAAATAAATAACAAATGGAAGACGAAACAGTCCGCAACTGGCGTATGAATAAGGAATACTGCATCAAACGATTTGGCAGCTGATTTGCCTACTAAACAGCCTATCGCGGCTGCTTTCTTCTGAAAAGGGCAGCAATGTAGGCTCGCATAAGTTTGACAATCTCGTTGACTTGCTCGGTTTGAAAGATTATGTCACCGCGGGAGGCGGTCTCGAGCCGGAACGCATTTCCCGCTCCTGCTCCAAACGACCTGATGCTGAAAAATAGAAAATTGCCGGACATGTGGTTACAACCTTGTTTGCAAACTATTATGATGCCAATATTCACCGTTACACAAAGAATATCGACAACAAAAAGTGTCAGGTGACGTTCTGACCACAAAAGTTTACCCAAATTACATCTCCGTTGGTATCAAACGAAACAGAACTTCTATAGCAAATCCAGCTCTTGACAAACCACGTTCATTACAGAACCGACCCAAGTCTGACTACACGCTTATACGAATAAAGTGTGTCTGAAGCAGTGGTTTCATATTCCCTGCTTCCTGTATCAATACGGAAATGAGTTCAAGCCACACTCACACGACATATGGACCTTCGTAGTAGCGTCTGTTTTGCTCGGAGCGTCATACGCTTTAAAATAGAGCCTATTTCCTTAGCATCACACGCACTTTTCTGAACCCATTTTTAAATTGCTAAAAATATGTCAAAATTTTTTATGCTGCATGGCTCTGAATCATGATCTACAATCGCAGAGAAAGCAGCTGCGACTGCGAAAGGTTCGGGGCTTTGAAATGAAATGAGGAATCACAAAAACGCAATGAATTGCATGTGTCGTCCAAAAGATGACGTTATCAACAAAACGCAAAGTACAAATGAACTACACTCGCCATTGCTGCTTAAAAGCTAAAAATAGCGCCGGTAGCCTACCGGCACCAACAGCAGTACTGGATCTCTGGTATCGCCGTGTGACATACCAATCAGTCAATTCTCAACGCAAAGAGCAATCAGGCTTTTTTTTGTAGGAGAGAAAGACATCAGTAAGCTTCAGCAAACGTTTTACTGCTTCGAAGTTTTCACTTAACGTATGCGCACAGAGCATGCGGGGTCAAGCGATCGAAGAAAGCAAGCAGGACGCGTGGGAAGGAGCGACAAATCATAGTTCTATGCAAAGCCTGAGCTATAAACAAACACTACGCCATCATGCAATCAGCACTTACTCTTCGTAGGTGAAACGGTCAAGGGCAGCAGCATGGCCGCGTTTGAACACAGACACGCCATGCTCGGAAACGGCCACGGTCAGCAAAGCTTGACCAAACTGGGCGTCGTGGTTTTCTACTTTGAATAAATAGGATCCATAATCCGGCCACGTGCGTGCTAAAGTGACATACTTTTCCTGCAAAGAAAGTAAGTTAGTCTAGTTACCAAAGAAAATAAGATTAAGTTAGCTAAGAAAACAACTGCAATCCAATCTCGAACATACACTGGCTTGAATTAATACGTAACTTGAAAAGAGCAGAAACCATACCATTGCTGTATTGATAACAAAAACAAACATTTTTGCCTTACCTGAGAAATTTTTTCTCGCTTGAATTGTTTACTTTGAAGTAATTAATCCTATTTTGTTTCAGATTTTCAGAATCTCATTTATTTCGTTAAAAACACAAATGTTACAGTCAGGGCCGCAAACAGCTGATATTTTCGGGGGTGAAAATGATTATAACTTGTTGTTGCACCTAAAACCAAACACGCTTTTGAAAATTTCGAGGGGCATTGCCCCGTTGTCCACATCGTTGCGGACCTAGTTCAAGCTCAACAAGATAAACACTGCATGTTCATACACGTGTTACAAAACGTACAAGGTGAATAATACCAAATACTGAAAATACACATACCACAGCCTCCTCTGGTGGCATTCCTTTAAGTCTTCTCCACCTTTCGGCGACATTAGATTTCAGGTCCTCGAGCTCCTCCAAGAAGAGCGTTTTGTTCATCACGTCGTCTTCACCTGATTCCTTGACTTTCTTCATCCCACGTTTGCGGAAAGTATTAAACAACCCCTACAACGATTTGCACGGAGTATCAGGCCTGCACCTGCCAAGGGGCAAACGATCGGACACAAGGCTTTAAAATCTACGCAAGTGCGTCTACGGCTTGTCCAAGCGGCTTAGCTGACAATTCTAGAACAAATGAAAGATAAAGGCATCAGAAAAGAATGACTTGAATGACAACTGGGTTGAAGACGTGAGAAATACTTGCGTGAGATAATCGTGAGAAATACAAAAAGCTTGGCATGTGCTTATTTCAATACGTGGCAGTAACATACAAACAGGCATTTCATTCTGGACAACACCATACTTCAGCTTTGGTTCTAACGTATTAAAGTTCAAATTTGATTGCAAAACCTGGAAAACACTCCAGGAGGAATTCACGAAAACGACGAAACATGCCAATATGACTGGAAAGTTTTCGAAATGCAATTTCAAACAGCTTTAAAAACATTTCAGACCTACAGTCTTACCGTTTTCTTTTTTACTGGCGCTGGAGACCCGTCATTGGAATTAACTGAAAACGACTGCCTTCGTCCGTTATTGATGGCATCATTGTGGTCAATGTCGTAAGCTGTTCGTAATTTGTTGACAGGATAATATTTTCCAATATCGTTGCTGTAAAGATAATATATGACATATTACAATCTCGTACGAATGGATCTTTCACAGCAGTCAGCCTTGCAGTCGAGTAAAATTTTGACGACCGATTTCCGTTAAGAGCCTCATAAATAGGATTTGACAATAGTTAACGTTTTTCTCCACTTTCTCCGTACATTTCAACTGGATGTTCTGATCACTCGTGATGGTATTTAGGACAAACGATAGTGCTTTCTGGGGAATGAACGAACACAAAAAGCTTTCATCGCAATATGTGATCTCAAACTTGGTTGAATAGAAACTTGACGGCGTAGGGAATTATATATTCGCAGTTAAGACTTCAGCGACTCCGACTCTTGACCCAGTAACCCTTTGTGCAACGTCAGCCTGGGTATCAAGATTAGAAAGGGCAAAGTCAAAAACTGAGCTTGCAGTTTGTCTGCTGCGTTCTGTTTTTGGCAGTGGCACTTGATGTTTGCATTTACCAGGCTAAAACTCAGTTGCTCGGCTCCAAGCATCTGTTTGGTAAGATGACGCAGTTGCAATTGAAGAACAGCTTGAGTTTATCTTGAAACATGCAAGCAACGTCCAAATCATCATTCGTCAAGTTCTTATTGTTAGTGCACCTTATTTTCGAAATGATGCAAAACTGTCAAACTTTCCAACAGCTACAACCTATTAAAAGCAAAAAGCAGTATGCAAACAAGCATTCTGACAAATGCCGCGCTAAGAATGCTAAAAAATCGATTTAACTCACTCCCAGTCAATGCCCCTGGGTTGGTAATTTCCAACCGCGAATTGAAGGCGTAGAGCAGCCAAGTCTCTTAGAATATCTTCTGTCGCTGGGTACAAACCCTGGGTGACCTGCTCATGTACCTGCGGCATAAAAACAAGTTTTCATTGGGTTGAATAAATCATGGTTACAATTCATGAGCAAAAATCAGAAAATGATCCGAATCTGGAGTTAAAATTGCTTACATAAGATATTGTAATAATAAGCAATAGTTGCTGATATGGACAGTGCATACACTAACACAGGGGTTCCCATGTACCCCATGTACATGTACCCCTGGGTGTACATTTGCCTATTTGAAGGGGTACATTTAAGGTAAGCAATAGAAGGGAAAATATATTTATATATCATTCATTTCCAAATCTTCTAAAATCTAAATGTTCTATTAAAATCCAGTGGATTTTTGTTCTTTTATTTTTCATAAGAAATTTTAGGGGTAGATGCTCATCTGTAGAAATTCTGAAGGGGTACACGGTCAGAGAAAGAAAAAGTGAGACAAATCTTGCATTAAAGCACAAAAAGAACGTGAGGCAAATGATGCATTAAAGCACAAGCCATTGGTCTGTTCGTAAAAGTAAACAGAAAACTCACATCTTCGTAAACGAAGTGGTATTCAATTGTGTCCTCAGTCGCCTCGAGTGGATCGAATACGCAGTATAGCTTGAAGTATAAAACCCATTCACTCTCCGGACAGGTGCTGTCCGCTGATGCTTGAATGTCAGCGTTCAACCTACCAGTCGAAAAAATAGGTGTCCGTCGCTGCTGCAACTTCGCAATGTATTCAGTCCGGTTTAAGCAATCTTATTTTCATATATTTTCTTTCTGCTTCCAAAGCGATTGTAAGCGAAACTGGCGCAAGAAATGTCGTCACTCCGGAATGCACACAAAGTAGCAAATGCCGAATTTCAGTGTCTCCGGCTGCAAACAGACTGACGGCTATCAAAACATTGGGGGGGGGCTTTTCTGCAGTCAGTAGCTTAGAAAAAACACTAAAAATACATTGCTAATCACTGCAACTCTTTTAAAGGCTAGAACAATTCACAAAAACGATAGGTACGTGTACATCCCTCAACAGTCTGTTCATGGGCACCACACATACGTTTCAAATCTTGCAAGGACGTCGGCCAAGAAGGTGTTTGGTTCTAGTGCTTTGTCCACTTCACCTTTGTGTTCAAACAACGCGAAAGTATTGCGATTACCTTCCATCTGCATGCCTTGCTGCAACCTCTGGACCACCTAAAAAATACGGAACAGGCTACAAACCCGTTTATTAAAGGTACACACTAAAAGCTTGCGAAATAATGACGAAGTTTTAGAGGTTACCGTTACTTCATTTCAACCAAATTGACAAACCAACTTTGGAACGAAAGAAATAAATCAATTCAAATTGAAACAGTATACGAGTTGAACAAGGGTTCAAGACCTTGACAGACTTAAATGTGCATCGTAAGAATATAAAACTCTCTCATAAACCATTTATTGTTTGGTCATACAATAGCAAGGACTGGAGATATAGTATTTTTATGAAGCCTTGCGGCTGAGACCACCTGAAATGGAGAAGACTACCCGAACCCGGTGTGTAACTATTACCGGACCACATCATGCACGCTGCGTGGTCGCATCTATGACTTTTCCGCTAATTTCCCAAACAACGCAAAATCGACCCAACTCAAACGTTACAAAAGGCTTACCTTGCCGGCGGTCGTGTAAGAATTGATAGATATTTCGCACGTTGCGCCCCCGTAACAATGGACCACTGTGACGAGGTCCCGCATCTCCAAGATGGAAGCTATTTCTGTCACAGACGGCAGCATCTCTCTTCTCCGCGAACTCTGCTGACTGAGCGCGTTCTCAGCAAAAGAAGCGTAGGCCGCACCAAGAGTATTTGGAAACCGACTCTGAACCCTGCAGGCCAAAGGTCAATCAAATCTACATGGGTGGTTAAAAGCGCTTACAACACTCTTCGCCAAGCTTCAAATCTTTTTTATCTTTTACCGATCTACAAGAATTTCAGGCAGCTTGTTAAGCGGAATTAATTTGTGGGCAAGGCATGGCTTAATTAGTAAGACGTGAAGAATACTTTGCGACAGTTCATCAGCTCTCCTTTCTCTTCGCCAGATTCGATAAAATCTTTCACGGTTGTCAAGTTTTGTCAAAAATTTGAAGTTCTGCACCCATTACTCTCACACAAAACTCAGTACTTTCAACCATTTGGGGCGCTATTTTCACGCTATTAACACTTACACACTTACATAAATACAATGCATGTCAACAGAACAAACAAATTCAGCTGCGGCGCGCTTTTGATAAGTTGCAAAATTCACAGGCACGAGGAAAAAATCAACTGGCGACAAGAAATAAACGCAACATATGCAGACACAAAGCTTACCTGGCCAAGTGAAATTTGAGATAAGTTAAGACGGGCCTCGAAGGGTGATAAGCACAGCACATACAAGCGATCAAGTGCCAGTAGTGTGGGCAGGAGGTAACGTGGAGCTGTTCACACATTTGTTCATCTGTAGTCAGCTGGACGTTGTAAACCGCTGTCTGTTTGATCAGTTGCATGTACAGCTCGTCTTGGAAAGCTTTAGAACTATGGCAGACCCGCAGAATATTCTAGAAACAAGTGTGTGCACGACATTTCGTAACCAAGAAGTGCTAACATGAGCAAAAAATTCAGCTTTTTAGCGGAAAACTGCATGATGATAACGACAAAATGTACAGAAAGAGGTTAAAAATCGAGTAGAGTGTAGCAGAGAAGGCAACATCTCAGGAATATGAAGGGTTGCAAAAGTGTTGTAACACAACAGCTTGGCCGCAAATATGTCAAAGACGTTTATCTTGGACGATTTCAAAACCACCGCAGCACTTGCAATAAAACTCCTGAGGCCATCAGAGTCAACAAAAATTGTTTTGAAACGGATTTGTTGAAGTTCAAAACAGTCAGAAAGTTACATGTAGGAAGAAAGCCAGGCAGGGCAGATAAAAGCAAAGAACCTAGAAAAGTTTAAAGTAGTGAATGAAAGATGTAAACATAAACAGAAAAACTTGGGAAACATGATTAAAGTTATGAACGACAAAAGATCAACGTTCAAGTTTTATCAACAAAAATATCAATGCGCGTTCTGTGTAGAAATGAATGCAAAAGATACACAACGCCTCTGTCGAACCTGCAGCGCATGCGCTTCTTCGATTGAGCTGCTGAATGTTTGTTCCTCCATTGCGAGTAGAACACTGAATATGCGAATGGCTTCGTCCCGAAGCGTATAGTGGTCTTCACGAGTCGCAACCTGACAACAAAATAAAATATCGTCGAAGAAAAATCGGCAATGCATAAACTGACAGGCATTTTGAATAGTGACACATATTTTTGCATTAACAATAATACAAGAGCTTGCCACGTCTTGTTGATGGCTTACCAATCAACGGTGACTTAGGCATGAGTATTTGTGAGCATAAGACAATGAAGTTCCAATCGGAGAAACTTAGGCTTATTTATAAGTCTGTACCTGTTCGTAAGGTAGCGACAACAACGGTGAGCTCAGAGGTTGCTCGGATTGTCGCAGTATAGGGTTGCGCTTGTAGATCAGATCTCCTTCTTTCTCGTTGGCGCCAATGCTCTGCGACAAGGAAAGAACAATGACCACACGCCACTTTTCAGTCGATGTGACCAATCAAAAAGTCCTCATCCCAAGCAAGCAGGAAGCGACCGAAACAAAATGTCCGTTTACGAGGTTCGAAAGAGCAAGATCTGCATGACTGCTGGTGTTGCGGCTTTACCCAAAGCTCCAACTCAGCGTAAAAGTAACTTCTCCCCACATGTGAGTTAAGCAAGGAAACCATGCGCAAATTTTTAATAGGAAATCGATTTCATTGGCTGATTGATTCCTTGCTTATCTCACATCTGGAGAGTAGTTACTTGAATGCAGATATGTGCAAGTTTGAATCATAGCAAAAAGATGAAAACAGAACCCAGTCGGCTGATTCCTCGAAAGCTTACAGCAAACCTAGAGCTTTTAATTGTCAATGTGAAAGGTAAAGAAGTTCTGAACACAGCAGTCTTTTACTTTGATTTTATCCATCAGAAGCTTGGTTTTGGTGATGATCTGCGGTTGAGCGTCAACCATTGCTTGAATTTCGCTGCTCCAGATGTTTGCGTCCTCCTCCACCTCAGTGCTGAGCCGCAACGTGTGCTTCCTCCCGTACACGACAACCTCCCACAGACCGGTTTGCCTCTGAAAGAAAAGGAACTTCCGTTCAGTTGCAAGTTCCAGTTCTTCGATTTAAAACAAAAAAACCCAAATCACTTCAAGCATTCCTGAAAAAAATACAGTATTCTTCGCTCTACATCCAAATCCAACAGTCAGTTTCGCAAACAACGTGAATATCATCACTTACGTATAACGCCTCATCCGGCGACGTCACTACGCACAAGCTGTTGAGTCCCATAGAACCCAACTTCTGCGCGCCTCGGTCACCGTTCTTGTAATACTCGATCGCGTTCGCCTTCAACACGAACCACCTGCGCTGGTGAGTGACTTTCTGTTTTTCGTAGCTCGTTTTCAGCAACCAGCCTTGCTGTATGGAGGAGTCCAAACCTTGCTGTTGAGGCAGCATACATGTCTGTAAGTTGCCTGCTTGCCTTAGTTGCAGCAATTTCGGTTTATGTACAAATGATAATGCGTATTTAGGTCGCTGTGGATGGTTCAGTCACAAAGAACTGCTGAAAAGATGGGGCAGCGCATGCACGATGTTTCGTCAACCTGGCAGTACTTCAAAATTATATGAAAAAATGTTACTTTAATACTTGCACTGAAATCGCAGAAAGTGCCAATAATAAGGAGTAAGATCATATGACAACAATGAACTTCATTTCTCGGCTTTGTTCACAAATATATGTGAGTACACAAATAGTTGCAAGACGCCCGGCTGCTACGTTTGGCAACAAAAAAAACTACTTCTTTCTGATGATTTAACAGAACCCTAGGCATGCACAGTGGCAAAACGATAAAAGACTTTGACCCTTCTTATTTAGTAAAACAGACTGAAGTTGCGAGAATTCTCACCGAATCTCCTGAACTAGCCATGTTTTTGCTCTCGTTCAGGAGCGATATCCAGTGGTGCATTTCTTCGACCGTGTCGCTGGCGAAAGTGTAAGCGCGTTGTGAGGTCGTGACGGTAAACGTGAACGGCTTACCTGAAGCAACAAGCACGCAGGATCAAAGTTACGGGTTGGAACAATCGCCAAGCAAGCGGTGCGCAGGGCAAAACGCGCGCGCTGAAAAAATAACGCTGTTATCAGTTCTTAGGTGCACTGCAGCACCAGCGCTTGTCCAAACGACATCACCACCCTCACCTCACAGTACTGAACCCACGGTCTGTTGTCACCGAGCATAAAATAAAGGAAGTGGTGAGCTCGTTCCTACCAGCACGTAAGTCATGCGCGCCTGACGAGTACCCCGCTCTTACTCACCAGAAGTGGTAGTGGCTGACGCGTTGGTTATTTCCTGGCCGTCTACAGTTCCGAGAGCGTTCTTTGGATTGGCGAACTCGCTCTCCATGCTGGCGATCTCGTTCTCCGAACTGGACATCATCTTCATCAAGACACTGCCAATCGATAAGTACGTGCCACGAAACCGTGAAAGCAACGTTGGTCTCAGCATATGCTGAAGATATTGTAAATCCCATGCTACGACGGAAATATTTAAAGGCCTCTTTCTACAAGGCTTTTCGGGCCGGAAATTTATCCATCAAAAATCTTTGACTCCGCTTCATGGTTGTTATATGTTACAAGACAAAGTCATTGCCGGTTGCAAGTTTTGTCTTCTACATTTATCCATACTTTATCATTTTTCTAATTTAAAAAAAACGTCACTGTGACATTCCTTGAGTAGCTTTTCCGATCATAGTCGAGCCCTGTGAGGTGAACCACCGATGTAAACGGTTGAATTATGCTGTTGTGATCTATTTGCACAGTCCTCACTAATCATTCGCCAACTTCTATTTAATATTCAGCTAACTGCGTTTTAATAACAAAATGTGGTTGTCAAATGCTGCGATAGAAAAATCTGAACACATGAGGTTGAGGATTACTTCTCGTCAAGAACCGCGATTTCAATTCGGGCAAAAACAACAGAAAACAACGCTGAGTGCGACCACGACGTTTGCGGTTTTCTGCAACTAGTCCACAAAAGTCTTTAACACCGCAACAGTAACAGAAGCAAACTGATACGTGGATGAGATAGTCACTGACAAGGTCGAGTTTCCGACACCATAGCGTTTTATTCAGCATTTTCAAAGCATCAAACGCAACGCTTGATGCTCGTATCTTGCCCAGAAAAGTTTAAAGTAGTGAATGAAAGCTGGAATCGCAGCGACATTTCTGTGATTTGGTGAATCGCCCTCGAGCACAAAGCACTGTTAAGTGTACATTTGAAGCAACGACCGCTGTGATATTTCGTGACATCAAGCATTCGACCCGAAAACCGAAAATACAAGATAAATTCCGTGGGATTGCTGTTCAGTACAGGACCTGACAGTGTCTCATCATAGCAGCCAACGATAAAAGAAGCTTTGCATGTGTGACATCACAACAAAAACAACTACAGTCTGTGGAAGTCCGGTTACCTGTACCATTCTCCAGCTTCTTCATTTGACTCGGCGGCAAGATGGTGGGTTTTGTGATTCGACATGATTATGTCGAGTCCGTTTTCTTTGTCAGTAACGTCGGTGACGTCAGTGATACCCTTGATATTGATCGTGCCACGGACTTTGGCGTTTTCGTCATCGTTGTCGTAAAACGCCAACTCATGACCGCGCAGTTTAAACCACCTGCAAAGCAAGCAATAAACAACGCACAGTAAAGTTTTGAACTCATTCTGTAAAGGAAATACGACAACGCTGACGTTCTTTCCGTTCGTGTGTAGAATGATTCACGGTTGATGTGGCGACGCTCGGCAGCAAATTCTTCGACTTTTCGAAAACTTTCTGAACCGACTTTTTTTTCATTTATGGTTTATCTTGGGAAGCCAACGCGTAAAACAGCAATAATTTGATAAGCATGAGAGCAGCGACAAACATAAGAGCTGCTGTAACGTCATTTCCTCCTGCCACGCCACCCAACTTTTAACAGCACAGGCAACAGGTGTCTCAGCACTTTCGACCGTAACTTTTTTTAACCTTCTACACGTGTTAGACGACTCTGGCAAGTAAGATATGGCCAAAGTTGGCAAAAATGTTGGTAAAACCGCTTTCAAGTGAAACTGTGGTCCGTTAATGTTCTAATGCTGCAATTCGCACTGATCAACATGTTGCAGACATTGATGGAGGCTTTCCGAACATGTCAAAATTATGCTAGTTTCAAATAGTTAATGAGGCAAAACATACCGGTTAATTAATTCTCGATCTCGATAAAAAATAGGTTTTGCCGATACCACTCTGGTTTGTTTCAAATAAACGCTTTTCAAAGAAAGGCATGGCGTCCTGACAAGCACCCTCACTTTTTCTGCCAGTGTTTTCTGCCAAGAGTGCCGCGTAAAGTCCCTTTGCCCATGTCAGCTTTCTTGAAGAGCCATCCGCATTTTATACTATCTTGCTTGCTGCGGAAGAACATGAAGGTACTGTTGCTTAAAACACACCATCGTCGTTTCCACTGGTTCATCAGACCGCTCTGCAATGAAGTTGTAAATTGAGGTCCATGCAGAACAGCAACCCAATCTGCAGATATGACATTCAATTTTGCTACCGAAGGTACAACTATAACATTTACTCAGTGAACCAGCTTTACCTTTCAATTCAGATCATAAACATGCCGAACTTAATATTTTGTTAAGTCATGGATTCTAAAGAGCAACTCAGCAAACATTAAATACAATAGGCAGCATTCCAATGGCAATTAATTATAAAGGCAGAATTTCGTGTTTCTATATTTTCCACATCGTTGTGTTCAACAGTATCACCAACACACTCATTTATACAACCCAGTTCTGGTAGGCATAAAAGGGGATTTTTGACTGCAACTTCATTGCAGCCACTTACAAAACGGTGGCTTCTACGAATTTCGGTGTTCAACCCGCACACCGAATATGTTTTCCCTCAAGTTGCGAGCTGATTTCAACATATGCGTTTAAATTACTGCTGTCATTTGCAGCAGACGACCTGCTTTCCATTTAGGCACGGAAGTTACCTTCATGTCTAGGTATGAATGGAAATAGACGTCGGGACTCCACTTTTCCGTCGTGTCCATTCCTCCCATTCCGCTGCTCTCGTTGGTTCCGTCTTCGCTCAAGTCATCGTCGTCGTCAAACGAAGAATCCGTGAAATACGATTCTGAAGCAAATGAGGTAACACTGATGAGAGTGCACTGTGTACAAGATTACGACATATTTTTCAAACATTACATTGTTAAGCAACCTAACATATCCACACGAATACGCGAAGTGCGCGAAATCCGGGGAGGACCAAGCAAAATGATAACGATTCGCACCAACATTTCACGAGAAGACTGAGGCCCAAACTTTTAATACTGAATTCACGTAATGTTCTTTAATTTAATGCGGTCAGGGTTGAAGAAAGCGCGGCGAAAGACACATTCCGTTACGAACTTACCATCTTCCATGTCGGAAGTTGTTGGTTCGATCAGTGGCGGCTCCTCTTCAGGATGCTGGGTATTCCATTTAGAAAAAAAATTAAAAGGTCAGCACATACATTAATTTTCCCCTCGTCGCAACAGACTTACAACGACTGTTTTGCGGTTGTGGTAACAGACCAGTCAAAGCCAGATCAGAGCTACAAGTAAACCACTACGTTTATCTCCGGAGAGCTACAAGCTGCGGTAAGTGCGGAGAATTTGTTCCACACGATCTCGTACATCGAAAATATGGCCAGTTAACATGGACATCTTAATTATAAACTGTGGACAATGAACTTGTTTCCTAGAAAGTTCGATCGGTTTTCACAAGAGCTACCAGCAAAAGTGCAAATGATGTACGTTCGCTTAACGACAACAAAGCAGTTGACGTGTTCGCTTATAACTACATCTTGTTGAAGACAACGTATTTCCAACATTAAACGCAACCACGTGATTCGCATCAAATAATTTAAAGCACTTTTCAAATCGCAACAACTTGATTACATTCTGCTGGTTATGTAACGTAGAATATACTTGCTGCGTAAACATTCACAAACTACTTTACAATAAACAATGCTCACTACAGTCGGTTGTAATACTTTAACAGACAAGTCTTAAAAGTTTCTCTCAACAGATACACCGGCAGCCGAGCTTTAAAACCTTGCCTCAAGTCTTGCGTCCTCTGGCGAGATGTCATAGACATTTTCCTCCAACATGGCCTCAACCTGATTTTCGAAGTCTTCGAAACCAAGATCCTGATTATCACACACACGTAAAGTTCAGATAAATATACGCAAATCGAGTTCCTGCCAAGCGAATGGAGAATAGTTTCTTTTTCAATATCAATCTTTGATCTAAAACTTGTAGTAAATATGTACCTAAACTTAAAACCAAGATTCGACTCTCCAGTAATTCAATTTCGTAAATGCTGTAGAAGACAAGGCAAATATAAAAATTGCAAACTTTTCCGACTCGTATCATCGTGTTTCAAGAATAAATCTGTGAATGTTTTATTCAAAGAATGTAATCCAAGGTCTCATACGCAATCACATGCAAGGCATATGACGCAAACAAACACCGTTGCGCGTAACATTTGTATCGTGCGTCATGTATCACGTCCATGGCCACTACTATGAGCTCAGAATGCAGAAAGATATGACTCCGATTTTCGGGTAACCGATCACAGACAAAGACCATAAAAGCCTATGACTCTTACTTCAGCAACGGTTCATCGCAGTCGTAATTATGCAAGAACCTTTTGATGATGATTGCGTAGCATACCACAGTATTTTTCAAAAAGAGGCAACAGTTACATTTCCACCCATAAGAAATTCTGAATCGGCTAGCAAAATCTTCCACCATTTCGGCTGGTTGTACACAGCCAATATACATTGTCTTATACCAACCACTAGTACGGCTTGCGACGATCTTTTTTATTGTAGACTACACCAACAACTCA
>JGI24021J15306_10005920_pt1 | contig 14599 bp, 5 predicted proteins | sample Ectturendosymbi1_FD_15306 | JGI IMG/M metagenome (IMG submission 15306)
TTCAGAGGTTGTTCATGCATATTTATATACATTGGGATAATGACGTCACTTCCGGGGAGTCGAACCATCCATCAGATTTGGTGACTCGAAGTTTTTTGGATTCTAAGCTTCAATACGAGTCTTCAGAGGGTTTGATGGACTTTCTAGCATTTCTGGTTCAAAAGTTATGGCCAAACTTCAGGATTTTAATTAGGGAGATCCCCTGAAATTACTCAGCCATGTCCTCAACGATTTAGGGCCTTTTGGCTCCTACTTGGGCACCAGAAACGCTAGGAACTCGATCTAGGCCTCTAAAGCTTCATATTCCAGCCTAGAATGCAACCAAATTTTGAGCCAAAATTTTGACCCTTTGTGGAGGTGATGACGTCATAATGAAACAACCAAAAAAAGCCAAAACTACCCTTTTTCTAACCCCACCCACCGAAAATCCCGAACCCAAATCTAAAATGTTTTTTTTTTTCAGTACAAACTAGAAGACTTCATGAGTCTTTCGAGGGCTCGTATAGCTCGCTAACATCTTCTAGCGGGGAGTTAGTTATCGCGGGTTATAGCGAGCTAATGCGGCCGCCAGTGGGAGACTCTTGCATTTTCTGAATTTAGGGGTAAAATGATTTGTTGGGCCATAACTTTGTTTCTAGACATGCTAGAAGGTCGAACAAGGCCTCTATCGACGCGGGAGATAATCTAGTTTCGCAAAAACGTTTGAGACAAAATTTTGGCCCATTCGATTGGCGTCCAGGGCCCGTCAAAGTTGGTCAAAGAAAACAAAACACCCCTATTTTGCGAGCCTCTCCCAAGCGAACCCCTCACCCAAATTAAAAAAATTTTTTTTTAATAGAACCATGAAGACTTGCCGCATCCGTAGAGGGTTTGAACAACTCTCTAGCTATAGCGGCTGGCGAGTTATCACAGCGGATTTTTATTATGCACCTTTTTAATGTTGATGCATCACCATCAACAAACACATTAGATAAAGTTTTTTCAAAGTAATGCTTTATGAAAGAACAATATGATGGGATTTCTCCAGGGTGATTTTTAGACAAACTTAATGCAATTACGATAATGCATTAGTTTTCACTACGTTGGAAACCGCCACCATAAGCGAAACTATCCATTAACTGATGATCGCCACGCTACCTATAAATCAGCGATCTATCTAAAGTCGACAATTAAAAGCTGTAGGTTTTCTGTAGGCTTTCGAGGAATCAGCCGGCTGGGCTCTAATTTCATCCTTTTGCGATGATTCAAACTTGCACATATCTGCACTCAAGTAACTTCACTCCACAGGTGTGTCAAAAATCGCTAGATTGTTCCAACGCCTTGACCGAAGTGTGGCTCAAAAATTTACACTAAAACTGATTTATCGCCGAACTGTCCCATTCCAAACAAACCATGGCTGTACTCTGTACTGTGGTTGCTCACACGTGCAACTAAATTATTGTTTTAAAGCAATGACCTTTTTTACAGTATACTACACAGGGTAAAATGTCGGAAAGAAGCAGTTAACATACTTTCGCGGTATTTAGAAACTTGCAAAATGCTAAAATTCACTTTTTTATCGAAGCTAAAATTTAGTAAAATATCAGAATCAGTGATACCACACCAAACTCTGTTTCAACATCAACTTGGCTATGTGTAACATCTTACATCAAAAGTTCTTCACACAAAATGTGACAAACGTCACTTTTAATTTTGAAACCTCTCCAAATACAAAACCTAAAGAGAAAAATGTGGGGAGACATGACACATCATATCCCCACCGTCTGTAAACGTGGCGGTACACGTCTCCAATGTCCCCCATCAAATTGCGCCCATGGATGTTACCAGTTTTACTAGCCAGTAATTGCTACGTAAATCGTCTCGCAACAGTCATACTTCCAGTATTTTCACAACAAAGCACATTTCGGTAGACCTGCATTGTTTTACTCAAGGTATTTAGCAAATATTATAAAACACCTGGTAAAGGACTGTCATATTTTTTGTCTACGAAACAATCGTTTGCTAATGCTGTACCAAAGTCCACGAAGACTTGTTTGCTAACGATAACACAAAGGGATTTGTGACAGTTTACGACGAAAATTAATCACGCTGAAGTTGACGGCAGCTTGCAATTAATATTCATTTTCGCCGCGAAAGAACATTGTGTCTTGCCCTAACACACATGGGCGTCCGAAGGGATTTTTTCAAGGGGGCAACATCTGAATTTGGCTTGTCCTTCTCAGATTACTGACAGGGATGCCGAAGCAGTGGTAGGGCGGGGTGGCAGTAAAAAAGAGTTGAGGGCAATGGAAGGTTAAAAAAACAAAAAATCGTTATCAATTACACTTGTTTGTGTTCAGCAACAATGTTGACCTAAAAAATACTAACAGAAATTATAGAAAACCATTCTGAAGTTTCTGGGTGCGTGAACAGCTGCAATAAATGTGTTTCAAGACGATCTCGATATATCATGAAATTACCTGCGATACTGCTGTGAAACGGCGCCTCCGCCCCGTTTTCCACCTTTTGAAAGTTCAGGGGGAAATGCCCCTGTCTGTCGTACCCATGTTGTCCGGCGTACCTGGTTGCTGACGATGCAATCATGCAAATGGACGTTCACGAAACGCTGTAGCCTACCGTTTCTATACACCACAAAGCAAATGCTCTATGTTACGATAACAGTCACAAAAATTGCGCTTCGTTGGCAGCAATACCCCTTTTCACCCGTGCTTCGTTTCACAAAGTATAAAACTATGAGATGGCTTACCGCTATCAGCAGTTACTGTCTTGCTGCATTACCACCACGATATCTGCGTTCAACTGTCGCATGCAGCAAAACGCCTTTAATTTTATTCAGGGTAAAAGTACAGACCAAAAATTCTTTGTCTAAAACATTTTTACTTTCCAACTTTTCTTAGACACTGCCTTTTATAATGTTGACGTCCACAACAACAGTAATATCTTATACATTCCTACCAAGTTCTCGTGTTGCGGAACGTGAGAAATACAGGGATAGCCAAACAATCAGCACACACACTTGCCACGTCCAAAGTAAAGACTTTACGTCACAAAAACGTTTTAAGTGAGAATAAAGAAGAGAAAAAAGCTGTCCGACGAGCGTCGTACCACGTTACTCAACAATAGCAAAGCACTGGAATATTGTATAACATATGTGCAAGAGAACTGAGTGTTGCATGGCACTTTTGGCGATAAAACAGGAAGTATTAGAACGCACGCTGGTTTCTGCTCAAAAACATGGTACGTTTTGAAACGTACCGCACTTGCTGTTGAAAGTGTTTTATCAGCTCCAGACAGTGTCCTTTCTGACATATTTACTGTATTGTTTTGATCTTTTATAAAACAATCGAAAGCGAAAAATATTGCCAAATCGTCACACATGGTACAGTTCTGTGACACAGAACATGCAACATGTGTTAATAGCCTTACAAGATGAAGAAGTATTTAGTTACAGTATTTTAATATAATTACTGATTTCTAGTTTCACTCTTTGGATTCTCCCATACCTTGGATGCCATGGGCTGTCACTCCGTTTGCCCTCCCCAGCTGCACACCCCTGCTACTGGTGCAGTGTTAAAACAGAAACAGCGCTGCAATCAGAGTACAATGGACAGAAAATGTACATACACAAGGCAAAAATGGGATACAAGCGCAATAATCCAATCGAATACAATTCAGGAAGATGAAAACAATTGTGTGTAATAACATGTTCGATTTATAAATGGTTTAATCATTGGAAATTTATGATTGAAGATCAGGTTTCAATCTTTTAATTTGTTACCAGGGCAGTTCAGTGCAAATTATGTATTCCATGGCTATAATGTTTTTTTCTTTCCAATGTGAAGCAATGTGGCTTCTATCGCATGGTTCTGTACTGAGAGACTTCTAATGGCTTGCATGTTGCTGTTGGTTCGGCGACATTTTTGCAATGCAAATCAACGAGCGAATCCGAAGGTGCATGCTGATGTTGAGGAATAATTTGGCGCCCGAAATACTGTAATTCTATAGTGCAAAATCGCCATACTGACATGTTTCTGGTCATATTTTTTTTAACGTCACCGCTTGCATCATCAAAACTACTCTGTAAAAGCAACGTTGGCAATCTAATGAATCTGAGCGCAAGATTAGAAACCAGGGTTGCGGAATCGGAGTCGTAAGGAGTCGGATGTTTTTGGGTGGTGTCAGATTCCTAACAACACTGGGAGTCGGAGTCTGATTTTTTTGTCCGACTCCATCTGCGGATGCCCAGTTGGATCATTTTTACATCACACTCCTAAATTGGGAATTCTGGTTGAAATGGTACAATTTCTTTTGAAAGTTTTGTTGAATCAGAGGTTTCCTGCTGTGTACCACGATTTCCATTGATTTTAACAGCCAAATTTCATTCTCTTTATGTCAAGGACTTGGAGTCGGAAATTTTGGAAAGGTCGGAGTCTTATATTTTACCTCTACTCCGCAACCCTGTTGGAAACAAGGGATGCATTCTATGAACAACAGGTATGACGCTTCACATGAATGAAACCATTGCGGAATGTTCGAGCGCTTAGTTGCTTTGTCCATCCATACAATAAAACTTCGATCTGGTGAACTTGTAGCTTTGTGACATTTCCGCAGCTATTGAAGCGTATACGTAATGACAAATTCGGGATACACCTGAAAAAACATGCAACTGCTATTACAGTAGAATTTGCCTAATTCCTCACCTCATGGGGATTAGAAAAAAGTGACGATTTAGGCGAAGTGACGAATTATGCAAACAGGTGAAAACTCTATCACAGCAGCTCGTATACTTTATCATAGTAACTCGTATTTATAGAGCTTTTACAATATTTGCAGTGAAATACAAGTTCATGCCGTTATGGTTGTTTACGTTATGGTTGTTTATTAAATTAAACTCTTTAATTCCTCTATCCTATCCAGACTCCTCCATTTAGTCTAACGCCTTTTTAATCTTTAATAAACTTTAAAGACTTTCGGCGTTCTCTCAGTGGGAGTTGGGTCGCGTTTCGCACTTAGTGTATAAATTCGATAAACAAATTGCGAGGTGCAGCAATTCTCAGAAAAAGGCCCTTCATTTGTTTGAATTCCCACACGTGTTAAATTAGCTGCTTAAACATCAAAAGAGAAACTGCAAATGACGTATTAGCCGAATAAAACGCTTCTACGAGGCAGGAAGAGATAGACGATAGCGAATTAGACGAATAGGAATGTACACAAAAGATACAAATTCTGCCGGGACCGACGAAAACGTAACGAATTGAGCGAATTGACGAATTAAACGATGACTAATTAGACGAATTCTACTGTACTTAAATTTCTGAACTACAGCATTTCGAAGCAAAAGCAAAGACTGGAGCAGGATTTTATTTAAAAGTTAGTTTCCATTGTTTGTCATCGGATTTAGTTAAATTTGAAAAACTCCAGGTTGTGAAATACAGCCGAATTTTTCTCTGTTTGTTCAGTAGCATATGAGACTGGAGTGATCGGTTTGTGCACAGAATGGCTAACTTTGCATAAATAACAAATTACTGTAGCACATGTTGGTTAGGTGCGGTAATGAGATTCGAAATGTGGTCGTAAATGCTAGCCTCGAAAGTGCTTTAACCAGTAAAATCAAGAGATGTTTTCGCTTTTTCCGCTTGGTTCATTCCAGTTCAAATGCATGACAAATGNAGCTTAAATGCATTTAGGCTACTAGATTGAATTCNTCTTACAGGAATATAATAGCCTAACAGAAACCGTAGTACTATTTTTTAAAATAAAAACATCACNACNAAGTAGGTGAAAAATATATACAGCTCGATTCACGTCTGAAATTCCTCAACCAAACGTAAAACAGTATAGACCAGGGCTGCAAAACCTTTTCGTTATTGCCGGCTGCATTGCACATGTTTTTATGAATTTTGATCGCAAGCAAGTTCAAGTGATTTTTATTTTGTTGCGCTGCTTCTGTTCTGCTTCCACCCACTGGGCTTAGCCTGCTTCCAAACGTCTGTTTCACCGTCTTCCTACTAAGCATCTGCATACTGTAGATGTAGAAAAAGAGCAAATTCGTTAAACCTGATTTTTCTTGTAAACAACGAATTCTTTATACTTCAGTCCCCCGGGACTTGGAACTCCAGTCACGGACTGGTATCCGCTTGGAGCAGTGTCGTACTTCACAGATTTGGTGTGTTTCATGGTCTTTCCTGTGGAGTACAACAATTAAAAAATTGTAAAGTCCAGAAAATTGCGTTTTTTGATTTCTCAGTGAAACAAACATGAAGAATAAAAATCAAAGTAAAATTTAACTTATAGTAAATATTTTCCAGAGAACCCCTTGCGTACGCTAGTCCTAGTCTCTTTCTTCGTTGGTGTAGAACAGGGGTTTCCCAATTTTTTGCCAGAGGGCTGCATAAGCTACTACACAACAGTTCGAGGGTCGGAAACCTTTGTGATGTGATTGTTTCGAGATATGTTGCATTCTATCATATCAACAAACTTTTCGTCAATCAATTATTTTTACATTAATGTCAAAATGTCTTTGCGGCCGGATGAAATGGCGTCTGATTGTATCTGTAGGAAATGGATGGACCTGTAGCCACTCGCAAAACTACGTATCAAAGATTTTTTTCCAATATAAATCTACAGCAATACGCTTTTGTTTTTTACTGACCCATATTTACTCTGCACAACAGGAGTTGTCTCGAATCGCTGTCCGACGCGTATTGATTAGCTTTTGATGAAAGATCGGCAAAGTAAAATCCACTACCAAACATTCCGCTGGGATCCGCTTCGCTTTTGTCAAAACCTAAAACAAATGAATGACAAACAGTTCTGTGGAAAAATATGAAAATTACGTGACATCAAATCTTGTAATATCCCAAGATTGTGAGTGTGTGTTTTGCAGCACGTCGTGCCTAAGACAACGCAAAACTATGTGCAAATATTTTTACTATACCTGTATTTATATTTATTGCCAACGTAAAATGCTATTACACTTACGCGTTGGAACAAGGCTATAAATTTTTTGTTTAACCGTGGCCTTTCCTCATCCAGAGAAGGATGCAACGTGTTAGCGCGGTGAAAACCTTACACCCATTAAAAGGTCTGCGTGTCTCTTGAAAGAGGTCAGAAGAAGGCCTATTATCTTTACTTGTTGATGTATTTTTACCTCCTCTACGGTAACGATTGTCCGTTACGTTTTACATTTTTATAAATAAATAATCATCAGCGCCTGATGAGCATATTTTTGGTGGCACAAGCAAAAACATTTTTTGCAGCCGGATTTCAAAATGCACTTGAACTTGAAAGATAAAAATCGAGTGGAAGTTTTTATTAACAACCAGTGAAAATTATGCTGCAAAATTTTTCTTTCTTCAACGACCGCGCCGGCCTATGTATAGGCCGGTACTCTTTTGGCCATAACTCGCCAGCTGCTGCAGCTGGAGAGGTGTTCAAACCCTCTACGGATTCAGCAAGTCTTCTAGTTCCGAGTCAAAAAAAGTTTCAGTTTTGGGTTTGGGGTTCTCTTGTGGGGGTGTCACAAGTGAGGGTGTTTTAGTGTTTTTATGGCCTACTTTACTCGGCCCTGGACGCCAATTAATCGGGCCCACATTTTGGCCCAAGTTTTTTTAGAAACTAGGCTATCCTACGTGTTTTTGAGCCCTTGATTGGCTGTCTAGCATATCTGGATCCAAAATTATGCCACAAAAAACAAAAAGTGGTCAAAATTTTTACCCCTACAAACACTAACCTGGGATGTAAAACACCCCGTTTGTATATGTCCATAACTCGCCGTTAGAATAGGCTAGAGAGCTGTTAAAGTCCTCTAAAGACAAATGAAGGCTTGTAGTTTGGACTGGAAAATTTTTTTTTCAGCTTAAATTCTCGGGTTTGTGTTGATGTTTACGGAATGAGAGGATGCTTATAGATATTTCTTTACATTTGGATGATGACGCCGATTCCTGGGAGTCGAACAATCCATCAGATTTTGTGACTCAAAGTTTTTGTGGATCTTAGGCTACAATACGAGTTTTTAAAGGGTTTGATGGACTTTCTAGCATTTCTGGTTCAAATGTTATGGCCAAACTTCCAGAAATAAATTAGGGGAATCCCCACTAAATCCTTAGGGATTTCTTACAAAATTTGGGGTCTTGTGGCCCTAACTTGGACACCAGCAACGCCAGGAAGTCGATCTAGGGCTCTACAGATTCATATTCCAGCCTAGAATACAACCAAACTTTGAGCCACAACTTCGGCTCATTGTCCATAAAAGAATAACCATAAAAAAGCAAAACCTACCCTTTTTCTGACGACGCCCACCGAAAACCCCGAACCCAAATCTCAAAAGTTTTTTTTTGGTGCAAACTACAAGACTTCACAAGTCTTCCGAGGGTTCGAATAGCTCGCTATCATGTTCTAGCGGCAAGTTATCGATAGCCGAAATGCCGCCAGTGGGAGACTCAATGCTTTTTCTGCAAGTTTCTGATTTTGGAGCAAAATGGGGTTTTTGGGTCATAACTTTAGTTGCAGACATGCTAGAAGGTCAATCAAGGGCTCGATAAACGCGACTGATTGTCTAGTCTCCAACAAAAATTAGATCCAAAAAATGGCTCATTGGATTGGCGCCCAGGGCCCGTCAAAGTTGGTCAAAAATTTAAAAACATGTCCTCTTTGTGACGTCACCAAGAGAAAACCCCACGCTCAAATCAAACAATTTTTTTAATCGAAACTAGACGACTTGCCGCATCCGTAGAGGGTTTGAACAGCTCCCTAGCTATAGAGGCTGGCGAGTTATTAATCAAACTGTGCCAGCCTATATATAGGTCAGCGCGGTCGTCAAAGTGTTCTTTTCAACCAGCAAGCAAGTTATGGAGCGTTTCTTTTACATTTTAAGTAACATCTGTTCTGTTCATGAAATCACAGTCTTTGACAATATTTTATTAACAATAAGATCCAACATAATTTCGTGTAGTAAATATCATAAATCATTACCACCAACCTTTCGTGGTTATTGTTTCGATATTCCTTGTCCCATGAAATAGCAGTCTCTCATTAGGGCTGCCAACTGTTCTGCTGATCAAGTCTCTGTAACTGTTATAGCGGTCGATTCCAGATTGACATAAGATTCTCCTTATCTACAAATAAAATCGTTGGTTGATGAAAGACACAGGTTGACAAAGCAACTCTCTGTAAATTTATTACACAAAGATTAACTTACGCCCGATATCTTATACGAAGTAAACTTTCCTCCTCTGTTTCCTCGATGAGTTCTGATGGAAATTTGCATGGCTTCCTCTATGTACTGATAAATAGCACCCTGCTTCTCTAAGGGTTCTTCTTTGTAGTTACTGAAAGAATTTAAGCAATTCTTGGAGTCAACCTTTCGGATAAAACTCTTTTACTCAGTGAAATCCTTTGTATCATAAGAAAACTGATGAAATGTTTTGTTTTGGATATGAATTTTCAATTAATATTAAAGATAAAGTACAATGGAAAGAAAAGAAACCTTGGTCGCAACTTGAAGCCATAGCCGCGTTTTCAGGTTTTGTTGTTGTCCTATATGATTAAAGCTGCCAATGATGACGTTAATTACCCAATTTGTCACATATTTTACTTGTCTTTATGTAATTCCCATTTTGATGTCATTTTAATGTACTCTTTTCAGGAATTTCATAAGAAAAACATTTTGACATTTGGGAAACTTGGTAGAAACAACACCATAACATAAAAACAAAGTGTTTTAAAAACTTGCTTAGTTACACCAAGATAAAACAAGAAAGCAGACTACAGGTTTAACATAAATAGATAATGAAATGTACCATTTAAAACAAAAATAGTGAAATGTTTTTCAAATTACCTCTTACCTTCTGACAATTATTGTGTAGATGCAGGTTTTTTAAGGAAAATGTTAGGTACCCGGTATGGACCTGCAGGGACCCGAATTCTCTGATTCTAGGGACCCGATTTTCTCTGATTCTAGGGACTCGGTGATAATTTTCTCTGATTCTAGGCACCCGAATCGGGTCCCTAAAACACCTTAAAAAACCTGGTAGAAGTATTCTTCAGATAAAATTTTTTCTCCTACTTTGTGTTAACTTTGTTACTACATGCACCTTGTTTCATTGATTTCTATAACTGAAATCCATGGCTATACATTCCTATATTAAAGACTTCTAAATGTAAGCCTAGACTTCAAAGATTCTAATCTAATAAGCTTACCATCCTTTCATGCCCTTCCAAGAGAGAGGCCCGGCGAGTTTTAGGGCGTTGCTTAGAAGTTGGCCTGCTCCTGCATTTGATTCCATGATGTCACCAACGTCCCAAGCCGGTTTCAACTTAAAATCACTCAAATCTTTGCTTGCGTAATGCAATGTGTATAAAAACAAATGTTAGCAACCAAACGTAACGAGTAGACAAGTATACAAATTATTCATTTACAACTCAACGGTTGTTGCTGAAAGGTACGCTGTAGTCTTCTATGCTTCTAGTGGTACACTGATTGTGATTAGGCTAACTTTTCGCACTACGTCGGACGAATTCATCGTGCCTAGGAAAAGCTGAAAACGCTGAGCTCATACAAAATAATCTACCTCCTGCTTTTTATAAACAAATGAGGAAATGGTACAAGCATACTATTTTTCCTGAACATTTGGAGCCATTTTAAAAGATTATTGTGATTGTTTCGGCGCTTAACAGAGTTTCTAGAACCTTGAATGCGCTAAAGGTACTCTTCAGAAAAAGAACATTTCAACAATAAATCGCCACTGTGGTGACGCAGTCGCATCAATCAGTTTTTGTTTTACTAGAATTGTTTTACTAGAAAACTGATTTCACTTATTTTACCCATCTTAACTCCTGTAAATCGCAATCAAGGCTTTTAAGGTAAACATGAAACTTTTTGTTGCCTCCACACTAAACTGGCAAACAATTTTTACACTTCTTTAGTTGTTGCATCAATATGTACTGCGTAGACCAAACTGTCCTTTCTGCTTTCGTCCAACTTGCAACACCTCAAAGTGCAGTGAGTCCTGCAAAAATTCAATACATTTCTAAACCACGCTTCTCACACTGCATGAGAGGTGCACAGCGATCATTCTGCTTTGGTGAAACTTTGGTTTCGCCACCATGATGTCGTAGTGCAAACACTCATTTCTCCCGTTAGGTGCTCAGTTGAGCTGGGGAAGCCCCTGGGAACATTTCTGTTTTCTTTCTTATGTGTAAGTTTTGGCAACGGGTAATTCGTTGAATTATTAATACATCTTACGTATTTCCTGTTTTTAGATGATGGTTTCATCGTCAATTAAGGATGGTTTTTGCGCAATCAAAAATGAAACAGCATTCGCATTTATGTGGATAGACCCGCTTTTTATTTTTACAGAGGTATGATTACCTTTTCTCCCCCATCTCCAAAAGATGGGAGAAAACATCTCCACAATTTCTTCTTGAATCCCTTGAGAAGTTTAAATAATGTACTCAATTTTATATATTTATACTGAACAGTTTACTGAAAATAAAAAGTGTTTATTGGGGAGAGCATTCACAAATGATCATTATAACAAAGGCATTCAGGCATACTTTACATAAGACATGCCGTTTCCAAAATTTTGGTTGAGTGTCTGATACACCATACTACATTATTCAAAAGGTTCTAAGGACTAAAACAAGATCACTTGCCTTGCACCGTTTTCGATATTTCACAAGATAAAGAAAACAATGAAAACAATTGCAGTGTGCTCAAATAATAATGAATTTGGTCAAGAATAGGATAAACACAATCCGTACATTGCAATGCAAAGATTCGAGCTTTTTTCACTTAGACACATTTTTCTGCCGGAGTCGACAATGTCAATGTATCAAGGCACTAACCATGTCCATTTCACAAGACAGTGATGTTAAAGCACCACCAATGACGTCACTCAACTGGACTAGCACAAAATAGCGATTGGCGAGGTCACTATTGTTGTGCAATCGTTTAGACATACAGTGTAGCTTTNATGACGCAAGCGGCGATTTTAAATAAAAGTATCACGGTGAACATGTCAATATGACGATTTTGTACTATANAATTATTTTGGGAGCAGATGTATTCCTCAACATCATGCACCTTTAGATTCAGTCGACCCCAGTGACCCACATATTACAGGGAAGGTTAAATGCAGTGGAAAGGCCGATGTTGAGGCTCACGCAAACCTGGGGGAGAGGTGTAATCTCCTTCCATAAGTTCATCCATGCTCTTTTGATCTCAAACCCAGAGGCTAGAAGGGTGACAACCAGTGGCGATTCTAGAATGAAAAAACTGGGGGGGGGCACTGCGGGGCCAAGGAAAGTAGGGGGTCAACATAAATGTCTTTCCTGCATGGCGATTTTCCGTTGTAAAGAAGATTGATTTGCTATGATTAACCCTATCAAACAGTGGTGATTCTAGAATTAAAAAGCTGGGGGGGAGCACTGCGGGGCCAAGGAAAAAGTAAGGGGTCCAACATAAATGTCTATATTGCATGGTGGTTTTTCGTTGGTTTGAAGATTAAGTTGCTATGATTAACCCTATCAAACCCAACACAGGCTTGTGAATATCATTAAATATGAACTATCATTGTTATTCACCAAAGACACTTAAACGCCACTGTAGATGCAATCACACACTTGTACTGCTTTGTCGAATATTCTGTGCAAACTATGCAACTTCCACAGCAATACACATGGAAAACGAAACACCATTTCCAGTACACAGTTGTGTCAACCCCACATGAACGAAAACAGCTCTACGAAAGTGAATACAATTCGCATGAAAGCGAAATTGTTCCAACCACAAATTCCATCTTGACACAGAGACAAGTAGGCTGTTGATAGCCAACTGGTTCCATCAAGATATTCTTACTACAAAACACATAAAAATAAGCCATCTGCCAACGGATTGACGACTGCTGACTATCCGTTTTTGTGGTAGCTTATGGAGATTTTGTGATTGTGGTGTAACCATAACAGTGTTATTATGCAACTACGTACTATTACGAGTGCAATGCCCATCTGCAGTGTGGATAGGGTGAGGACTATTCAATGCAATGTGCAGTTAACAGCACCGAGGTTTCGGCATCAGTTACACCTGAAGTAGCATAGCAGCGTCGTAGGTAGGTGTGCATCTGTGTTTAGGGCGTGTACCTAATAACTAGATGTAACAGCAGTCGTAAAACTTATTTTGCAGAATATTCCCAACAAAGTCGTCCATTTTAATATTCACACTGGATTTCCTCTGACTGATCCTCAAAAGCTGACTTTTCAACCCTGCGTTGATTTATGACTGTCTTGTCATAAGCGAAACACGCATTAACTCCGAATCTAAAAAGATTCAGACTAATAGACAACAAGCAATATAATTCCCACACAGATCCCTGCACAGTCTACATTAGAATTTTATATCATCATCACCTCAATATAACTTCGATTATTACGTCGACTGTCAAATTCATCAACGAAATCATCTACACCTGTTTTTCAGTTAGTACCCTTATATTGAAAGTAGATCAATCAGGGACGATTTAGCTGATGTGAGGCCCTGGGCTAATCCACTTGTGAGGCCCCTCTCCCGTATTTACGAGGAAAATGGAAAAGCGTTAATTAATTTGCGAAAGGCAAAAATGACGGTATTGACGCTCTAAAGTACGGTCAATAAAAAATTATGTATCATTAGTAGAGTGCCCCACGATCACTGCGCTTGTTGCTACCTTCGACGCAAAAAGTTCAATGACACGGAATTGTGGAAATTGTGCTCAGCCGGCGGGAACATGATTATCAATTTCCAGAGGCAAAACAAGCGAAAACGCCACGGTTGAAATATTTGAAAAAACACATGGCCTACATTTTTGTGAGTTTGCATCTGTCTTTTCTTATCTGTTCTCATAAAAACAAACCACACTGCACATATGTATGGCGGCATAAAGACGTTAGAGCAAAACGTGGGGACCACGTTGCGGCTCTCGTACCACGGCTGTAACAATCGCATACACACGAGCAAAACACGTCATGTGAAACGCACCCAACTGGTTGAACTGCAAGGTTCACGATTCGCGCGTTTGTTACTTTTTCAGACTGCAAAGAATCGAACTCAACGAAACCACAGCGCGAAATGATGTGAGTTTCAAATCAGAACCATCGCCAGAAAGTCTTCAATAGGGGGGTGTTACATTGGCGCAGGAGGACTTGACATTCTAAAAATTTGATAAAATCTCCACTGAATTGTAGTGTTTTATATTTCTATTTGAGGGGCTGAGAACCGTGCACTAATCTGAGGCATAAGATCCGAACGTTTCCCTATTTTTTTATCTCTTTAGGGAAGAGTTCTGTGGTTTCCAATTGGCAAAGTGACCTTTGCTTGCTATTCAAGATCACCAATATCTCTGATTTTCTCAGCATTGGAGCAGTACAAACTTGCGCAAGTACTCAATAGCAAACTGATTTTTGAATGACTATCTGAAAGAAAATTAAAATGGAAAGAATCACATCTAAAAACATTAATAGAGCTTTACCTAATAGTGTTGACTTGTCTCTCTCTCTGTAACACACAAGCACGAGCTGTGAATCTGATTCACGCTGTCCTATGCGATGATGAAGGCGTTACTCA
>JGI24021J15306_10005921_pt1 | contig 14599 bp, 6 predicted proteins | sample Ectturendosymbi1_FD_15306 | JGI IMG/M metagenome (IMG submission 15306)
CTCCATCCAGTCCCGTCGCCACGGGGGGGCTTTGGTGGGCTTTACCCTCCCAAACAAAGCTCCAAGACCCCGAATTGAAACGTGAAAAATTATAAATCAGTGGAGTTTTTGTCAATTTTTAGAATGTTAAGACCCCCGCACAAACGCAAAACCCCACTACTGAAAACTTTCTGGCGACGGTTCTGCTTTCATCACACACTAAGGCCTCATCACCACTGTGCAAATTTCCCCACTAACTCCACATTCACTCATCCTGAATGCCGTTGCAGCCTTTCAGAATAACAGACAAGAAACTTTTGTTCCCTATAACTTATTCAAATAGAATTTCCAATGTGTTTGTTTGTTTTTCTCATCGAATTTATTATTAGCGTCAAAGGATTTTTTCTGCTGGTCGGTCCTTTCTTCCTTTTAATGCATTTCTGTGATTTCGTTGTTTGAGTTACAAAAGTGCATGAATAAACCTTGCCTCAGAGATGAGCGGACTGTTATGTTTTGCGATCCAAGTCCTGATTTTTAAAACTCAGTCCAACCATAGTCCAAAAGATTTTTCAAATGTAAAGACCAAGACCAAAAATTTTGAAAAATGTCACCTTTTAGCAAAAAAATGCCCTGTTTCTTTTCCATTAAACTGAGTCCGAATTCGGTCTTGATCCTGATTTTAAAGAGATTTATAGACCGGATCCAATCCAATTTCAACAATATTTGCTATAGTCCGGATCCAGTCCAATACTCACCTCTGACCTGCTTTACGTTGTTGAAAATCAAGTTTTATTTCTATGGACATTAAGCATGTTTTTTCCGCTTCACGCTTGGTTAGAGATATAGTCGTCGTGGCGAAACTCAGTTCAGTAGCGGAGAAGCCAAGTGCTGTACTGTGTGTGAGCTAGGCAGAATTAAAGCGGAACCACTCATAACGAAAAGTTTAGACAACCGTTTCATCCGATTTCCTCTTATATTTTGTGAAATAGTGTGACGGCGCATCGCGTCACATGCCTAAAGCGCGCAGTCAGGAAGTATTTCAAAAAAGGCAGCTACGCACAAACAACAGTTACAATAGATCGATGTCGGATGTGGGTACCCTGTAAAAGGCGGCGCTCCGTGAAGAGCGGAGCTTTGTTGCGGAGGTTTGATGACGTAACCCAAGTCGCTAAAACTGATATTTTGTGTTGAGCAATGAGAACTAAATGGTAGTAAAAATCATTTCTTTGCAAAAGGTGATATTACTTTACACTACGGTAAAAGAAGTCTATTCACAAGTTGGATAATTTTTGCTACCTTCCGTTGCGTGTTCGAATCTCCCATGAAAAACCACAACTAAAATAGGGTTGCCTGTAAAAGGCGGAGCTCCGTAAATAGCGGAGCTTGGTTGCAGAGGTTTGATGACGTAACCGGAGTCGTTAAAACCGATATTTTTCGTTGAGCAATGAGAAGTAAACGGTAGCAAAAATAATTTTAGTTTACTACAAAAGGTGATGTTACACTACGGTAAAAAAAGTCTATTTTGAAGTTTTATTATTTTTGGTTATTTGAGTTTCACAACTGTTCGGGGACAAAAAAATAGGTTTCAACAGTTGTGAATGTAATGTATAAAATTTTTAAACATCGCAAACTTCCATGTATTCCATGTTGGATGTTTGGGGGAAACGCATATTAAGTTGCAATGATACAACATTTTTCCTTCACTCTTTCTTTTTTTGATTTTGTAAAGCAACTTTTTTCCACTCCGGTTAAGTCATCAAACCTCCGCCACCAAGCTTCACAATTTATGGAGCTCCGCATTTTACATCAACCCTAAATTAGTGTTGCCATTATTACTGTTGTAATGACATAAAAGTGTTGAAAGCAAGGCCAAGGAACGATTTATTTTTGACATGTACATGATGAAATGAAATTGTTTTTCTTTATGAGACAGTGTCACAAGTGTGTAACATGTGTTATGACAAAGAAACTTGCATGCAACTGTATAGTCTGTTTATAGTAGGGAGCCACCTGCTGCTTGGGGGAAGTTGTTCCAATTACAAATTATTTGCCCATTCAGTAATGGAACATGACTACGGATACGCCTGGCCTAATGCAATTCAAATAAAAGGGTCACTTTGTCATTCAAACGGTAAGGTCTCGTAGCTTAGGGGTTATGCATTACAGCTGCTATGCCAATGGTTTTCGGTTCGACTCTCACATTGCCCACTTTTGTTTTATTTTTTAGGTTTAGGTGTTACGTTTAGGGGTTGGTGTTAGGTTAGGGTTAGAGTTACGTTAGCGTTAGGTAGGTTAGGGTTAAGGCTACGATTTTAGGGTTAGGGTTTATCTTCTACGTTTAGTTCGTTTCAACCAAGCCTACCCTACTGCACTCTCATCGTGTGTTACTGTTACGTCACAGGTAGCATATGAATAAGTTTTCAAATTTCAAGATCCACAAGCGTATCTGTAGCCACTGCCTTTAGTAATCTGCTTAGCCCTGATAATGAGCTTAGCTGCAGTTTTTATCCAGATTGAATTAGTGCTGCAGCTTATCAAAGTACAGAGTGTTGACATGGTAGAATTGTTGATGACCTGGGCCGCATGGATTGTCAAATTTCAGAAATTGACTCCTTTGCTTGAGAAATGTAGGTTGTTATATAGCCAAGATCATCTTGAAGATTGTTATTTGAAGATGAGTTATTTCGATTTGTCATTGTAGGTAGTGACTGTCTATTTTGCCTCATGTGTTGGGGCTATTTTGCCTTTAGTCAAACACAATTGATTGAGGTGGTCATGTGACAAGCACGATACGCAAAGAGACAACAGGTTAGGGATTAGGTTTAGGGTATTAGGGATATATTAAAATTCAGGTAGTGGCTGCAGGTTGGCCAGTGAACATTCATAGTAAAGAACTTATCTATCTGCCATTTATAACGTACGATAGTAACTAGGGTTGTTGTAAAAAAAACAACCCAAAAAAACTCACCCGGGTTTTTTTAAGAAAGCCTACTTAAAAAAACCAATAAAACCTGCCAAAAAATGCACTTTTTATTTTTTCTTTGAAAAAATATACTAAGAAGTAATAAATAAAATTGGCAGGATACTTGTACAGTTAACTTTAATTTTTTTTAATCAAACAAAATAAACAGCAATGAAATTTGAAGGATTTGAAAAAAAGATTAAACAGTTTGTGATGGTTGTCTTTCTCAGCTCTGCACAATCAGTATATTTTAACCAATTACCTTTTTCTGATTTTGGACCATATCAAATCATATGTTGAAAATAACACTCTAAAAATCAGGGTCACCAATGTGGTGCCGATGTCGCCTGCAAGGACCAAGCTGGTTGTACATGGGCATAGGCGAAAAGTGTTGTCCCAAACAAAATATTGTTGCTTACTGAAAGTCAAATATTTTGCCCCAAAAAAATTTTCAGGTTAGCTACGCTACTGCTCGCGGACTTGCTCTAAAAATAACATTAGCATGATCAGTGTCTTCACATTGCGGAATGTCTTTATTGTTAATACTGAAATAAATAAAGGTAAATTGAGCAACATTTTTATTTCAGAAGCGTGCATCAAACTGGTAGCTCTTTGCATTAAATGGCATGTAAGAAGTAGCTCTCAGCTTTAAGAAGGTTGGTGATCCCTGCTATAGATGCTGAACTAGCAGGGCATGCAGATAAACTTGACATGAAACTGCAGAGTTTATGTGGAAATGTTTTTTCTTTGTTTGCTGTGCACATTCTTGCCAAGCCTTATTACTTTGGAGTAAATTGACCAAAAATTTACAAAAACAAAGATGGGATACACTCGTTTACCCTCAAATTTGAATGGCATAATAGGTATAACAAGTTATTGTGTTATTCTGAAAATATTGATATTGCATGATACAATAAAAACAAGTAAGAATAAGGTTTTTCTATTTTCTTTAATCAAGGAACAAAATCGTGTTTCTTTTTAAAAAACCTAAAAAAACGGGTTATTTAAAAAAAAACTTGGGTGGGTTGGGTTTTTCTGAAAAAACTCAGGTTTTTCTCAACCCTGACAGTAACGCACGATGAGTGTGCAGTGGACTGCAGTATGTTTGGTAAAAACATACTAAACCTAAACCATAGACAAAAAGCTAAACCCTAATGTAAGCTACCCTAAACCTAACTCCTAAACCTTAAACCTAACTCCTAAACCTTAAACCTAACTCCTAAACCTTAAACCTAACTCCTAAACCTTAAACCTAACTCCTAAACCTTAAACCTAATTCCTAAACCTTAAACCTAACTCCTAAACCTTAAACCTAACTCCTAAACCTTAAACCTAACTCCTAAACCTTAAACCTAACTCCTAAACCTTAAACCTAACTCCTAAACCTTAAACCTAACTCCTAAACCTTAAACCTAAACCTTAAGCCTAACTCCTAAACCTAAACCTTAAGCCTAACTCCTAAACCTAAACCTTAAGCCTAACTCCTAAACCTAAACCTTAAGCCTAACTGCTAAATCTAAACCCAAAACCTAACTGCTAAATCTAAACCCAAAACCTAACCCCCAAATGTAAACCCTAAACCTAACCCCCAAATGTAAACCCTAAACCTAACCCCCAAATGTAAACCCTAAACCTAACCCCCAAATGTAAACCCTAAACCTAAAGTGTAAATCTGGACGAAAAAGCTTGGAAAGTTTTGAAAAAAGTAAAGAAAAACTTCAGTATCCCATGAACTGAAATATGCAACCATTACTACCAAAATAAAGTCGCCAAAGTAAGAGCCGAACCGAAAACCATTCGCACAGCAGACGTAAACACATCCGCTACACTATGATGATGGTGCCAGTGGTGTAACAAACTCAGCCTTCTATTCAATGCGTGGTGGACCTATAGCCACTGCCTAGAGTTTACAGTCAAGGTTGTGGTTTAGCCTAAGCTACAGTTTACGCAATGCAGACAAGAGGTTGCTATCATCTTGCCAGCACTGATAAACCATGTCAACACCTGTCCGTTGGACCGAGCCATTACAGATGTCACAGTCAACTAAACAGGCCATGCATTCTGAATTTATCACATGACCACTTTATTGATTTTGGTTACGGCAATCGGTGGTAGGCCACCTTGAGATTTGCTTCTTGCTGGGGTGGTTGGCATGAACACTCTTGCCCAAGGAGCACTATGGCTATTCATTCAGTGGTCGTAGATCGAACACCCAACCTTTCAATTGAGAGGCTAACACTTTACCATGGAGCTAATGCAGCCGCCTGTAGCTGTAGTTTACGCAATGCAAAAAGAAAACCTAAATTTGGGTAAAAATTACCCAAAAATATTTTTTTACCCAAATTTTGGTTATTTTGCTATAACTGTGGAAGCAGAATTGGTGGAAAGTCAGTCAAAAGCTCAAAAGACTTGGATTTAGCCTACTAAGCTTGAGTCAACAAATTCACTTTAATGTTGGCGCTCAGTCCCTGGTAACCTGGGCCAAATGGGCCTAAAATCTACCCCACTTATGACATCACCCACAAAAATCTGAAATCCAAAACTTTCCAATCTTGTTAATGCAAGTTAGTAGACTTGCTGCATCTTTTGAGGGTTTGAACAGCTCGCTAGCTCAATTGCCTGGCAAGTTATGGAGTTGCAAAGTGGCGTGAAAATAGCAGCTCAATGCAAGATTTCAAAGTACAAGTATCTTGTATACTGGCTACAAATGTGATAAGTATTACCCATTCAGGAGAAAGTAATACAAAGTTCCGATGATAAATTATATTTATTAAATATATTTTCAGCTTTGTTGCTTGATGCTATTTTTTCACTCCAGTACATTGTGCCTGCACTTTTGTTATTATTTGTGTGTTTCACAAAACTAATCATTGGTGTTGTGTAGGCTTACTAAGTATTATAAAAGTAAAGAAGTTTCATGAATATGCTCACCTTAAAAGTGTTTAATTAAAACAAGGTCCCAGTTGGAAGTTGGTTGTTATGTTTTGTTATTAAATAAGCCTTTCAGATACTGGTACAGTACTAAGATAGGGAACTGTTTTTAAGCAGAACCTATTCTTTAATTACATATCTTGCCTCTGTCTGGAGGTTTTACCATTTGAATTTTTGGTCAAGTTACCTTGACTTTTTAAAAGTTCTAATCAACTATCTTTATGTTCAAGAAATGATATTTTCTTTTTTTTAATATAAAATACAACATTGTAATTATGTTAAATATTCTACTGAACTCATTATGGTCAGTCATGCATAAAGACCGATTGTATGGTATATGCATTCTTGAAGAAGTTGCATTTGTTTTTTTACATATGTGTTTTTAAGTTGTGGAAGGTTGGGCTTGTTATGCTTCTTTTACAAGTATATTTTAAAATTTTGTTGACATTTTTATCTCATAAGTTTTGTAAGTTGATAATATAATGTATCAGAAGCTGTTTGAGCCTTTAGTGCAATGGTGCACAACTGCCTGTGGACCTTGATATTTGAAACCTTATTCCTCTGCCACCTATAACATGACAAAAATGCACGACGAGAGTGCAGTAGGCTTGGTAGAAACGTACTAAACGTAAAACCTAAACCCCAACCCCTAAATTTTTAACCCTAAACCTAACCTTTAAACCTAAGGTGCAAACGTAAACCACAAACCTAAACTGTAAATGTGAAGGGAAAAGTTTAGAAACTTTAATGTAAAGATAAACTCGTCACATGAAGTGAAACGTGCAAGTCCCCAAGGTGAAAGCTGAACTGAAAACCATTGCCATAGCAAACAAACGCTTCTGCTACACTACCACGACAGTGCTGCTTGAGTGGCAAACTCAGCATTTTATTTGAACTGCGTCATGCAAGGCAGTTCCATAGCCACTTCGAAAAAATGCACCTTGAATATAAACTAAAATCTTGCAGCTAGGCCTACTAAAAGGATTTCTTTGGCAGTATATATAGTACTAGTTATGTTACTTTAGGGACATGCTTGTATATTTTAGATTCTGTGTAAAATCTCCAACTATTGCCTTGAAATAGGATCATGGTCAGTTACAACTGACTTATAATTTATACTCAAGTTTTGTGGCTGTGTTTAGTATGATTGCTACATTTTTTTCACGAAGGTGTTTTGTTGTTACTCTGTATGAAAATAGACTTTGTTATACATTACTAGTCTGTAAATATGCTATTCAATGTAGTTGTATTTCTGGTGTTTAATATTGTTAGTGCTCAAGTTCCACCAGATGGAGGCTTTCTGAAGCGGGAGTATAGTTTGACCAAACCTTTTTCAGGTAAAACAGTCAAAGTGGTTTGGCAATGGTAATTTTTGTTCTGAATATGAAGTTGGTTATTATAATGCATTACATGTCTTATTGCCAATTCTCCGCAGTTGCTAACAGACTTTGTTGGCTGTTTTGTTCATTCTCAAATGATCAAAGGTCGTGGTAAAAAGTTACCACCATGTTGGTGGTAGGGCCGGGTTTAATGAATGTGAGGCCCCAGGCAAAGTTATGACAGCAAAGCCCCCTAAATGCTTAGCACAACTGTATAATGTTTCACATGCCCTTGTTTCAACTTTGCAGAAGCACTGGTCAAAAATGTCAAAACTGATATGATAAAGCCTACACCTCAGAGACAATTGGCGGTGACCATGTATGGCGGTTTGTATGTGGTTAATTTGTTCAAACAGAAAGTTGTATCACAATAAACGTACAGAAAACAGTTCGTATATGGTTCATTTGTTCAAACAAAAAGTTATATCACAAAAAGTGATATTTTTGCTACCATGACACCACACAACCATCTTCTCTGTAGACTCTCTGATCATCTTCACTGTACAAACTGTCCATTCACATATGTACCGTATTTATTCGCTTGTAAGACGGGTCCCATCTTCACCTGGGAGATGGTTGATTCTGTTTAGACTCGTTTATAAGATGAAGAAAAGCAGGTGTGGATCTTCCTTAGCACTGTGGATGCATTGTGCTTACCGGTATGACGTTGTAGGGAAAAATGAAGTCAGTCCCGCGTGCCCTTCAATGAACGAGGCGCTGACTCACAATAGGCTAAAAGATTTATTTGATTCATAGCATGACAGTTAATTACGGCTTACTGGTACGTGTTTCTGTTGTTTATTTTTGCCAGAAACTGTGAAATATCTGCACAGTTCTGAGTGAACTATTTTCTATCTCTGTAGATCTTGCCCATAAGGCAGGCCCCCCAATTTGAGCCCGAAATCTCGAGGAAAGATCCCCGTCTTATAAGCGAGTAAACATTGAGATAAGATATGTCTGCACTCTCCTGCAGATCAAAACATACACTGTTTAGAAAAAATGTTCTCAACAAAATACCATGCAAAAGCAATTGAACCATGCTACTTAACCAGTGGCGCATCTAGCCTGGAAAAAAGGGGTCTGTAGCGGAAGGGCAGCTTTTGATATAACTTTTCAGCATAAAACTGCACTTTCTCTTAAGAAATCAACCTATTAATTTTGCAATGTTGCCAAAGTATTATATCGGCAAAATTCTGCCAATATACAGCATATCGTATATGGGCAGAATTTTGCTCATAAAAGCTGCTTCGCTAGTTTTCTGCACGAAGTGTTTGGAAGCCCAAGTTACTACTTCATCTATGATCAATCAACGCAAATTCTCTGTACTTTTCCTTACAGCACGCAGCTCTCTGACTGCATCAATTAGAGCGCAATATTCAGACCACTCAGCAATTGTCCAAATAAATCGGTTTATGACGTAACTTTCGCTCCAAGGTTTTGCGTGGTAAGCAGATGGCTGCCTGCAATCAAGGCCGTGATTTTTGAGTATCTCAGTGACCCAGGCTTGCGCAGAATTCCATGTTATACGCTTCTTCATCGCACTGAAGTACTGTCTTTCAAGTGCGGCTTAAGTGTTGCAAAATATCGGCATCGGTTATCAGCAATGCAAAATAACAACATCGGTATCGGCCCAAAAAAGCCTTATTGATTGAGCTCTACCTAAAATCCAATCAATCAAACTTGATTAGTAGGGCTAGTAGCCTAGCACAACTAACTATTTAGAATAGATAGTGGTATTGACCTGATTGTCGAAACACACGAGGAAAGATTTCCAAATTATCATTGCTTTTGGTCACAGTGCATTTATTAAATCACAATCGATGTTTGTTCTTAGCAACATGGTGCTGAAAAGATACTTAGCTTATCAAACATTTAGAAAATGTCAGCCACACAGCAATGAGAGCTGTTTGTACATACGTACATACACTTATAAAATCGAAGCTGACGATCAGCTGCACAACTGCATCTGTGTAGCGCTGTCTATGAAAGATGGTGGTGTAATAAATATACTTGCGAAATCACTGCGGAAAAGAACGATTGAGTTGCAATTGCTCTGATGACTTTAGTATCGTAATGTAAAAGTGACTTACTTGAAATCAATGTAGGACATTTTGCGCAGAAAACAACATTGTCAACTGCTCAATTCCAAAAATGCTATTTTCGAAATACAACGCTTGACTGATAATATGTTAACACTTTGACGTCCAGGTTAATTCAAGCGGTTCGCAAAAAAACAGCTCGATTGCACGTGGCTTTGCGCGGAAATATCTCCACTCCTGTACGGGTTATGGACCTTGTCGAAATGTCAAAAGACGCGGCAAGTCTTATAGCTTGCACTCGAAAAATATTTTTTGGTTGGGGGGTGCGGTTTTTTTGTGAGTGACGTCATAAGTGGAGGACTTTTTGGCCACCTTGGCCAAATTCACCTGGCCCTAGGTGCCAACTGTTAGATGGTAGTATTTCTCTGAAGTTTTTATTGGAAACTAGGCTACAATCCAAGTCTTTTGATATTTTGGATGACCTGCTGGGGTTTCAGATTCAAAAGTTATCATCTAAGTTAATAAAATTTTTTGACTAATTAGTTAATTAATTAAATTGTTTAGTTAAGATCATAACTTTTAAACCAGAAACGCTAGAAAGTTGATCAAAGTCTCGAAAGACTCGGACTCGAGCCTAGTTTCTAATGAAAACTTCAGCGAAATACTTTGACCTAGCGGTTGGGCCTTAGGCCAAGCAACATCAGCCAAAATGGCCCAAAAACTACTTTACTTATGACGTCACTCACAAAAAATCCGCATCCCCCAACCAAAAATTTTTCTTTCGAGTGCAATCTAGAAGACTGTCCAATCCGTTTGAGCCCTTGAACAGCTCTCTAGCATAATCGGCGGAGGAGATATTTTATCATCGGTTTTAATGCTGAGTAGCCTACCTGCGGTACAAAGGGGTCTGTCATGACAGCCAAACAGACCCCCTAGATAGATGCACCCCTGTACTTGATTGAAGTTTTGTGATGGGAGCTTTACAATAGTTGCACCTACTAGCTGTCACATGATCTGTTTGATCCAAGACTGATACCCTCATGATCACGACAAGCACTTTGCAACTAATGGTTATGTCAAGCATTATACAGTAATTACAAAGGCAGTAGCTTGCGAATAATATTTAGTAATGAACTTATTGAAGTGACGCTGGTTGTCACTCTGCGGCAAAGCAGACTTCTTTTCATGCAGTGTATGCAGGCTTCTTTTCACACAGTATAAAAATGTGGCTTGTTAGAATACATCTATGCAGACTTGTGGGAATCTGTCTTTATCGTTAAGGTTTATTTCTGACTTCTTAGTGAGCACTAAGTGAAAAGCTATATTTACTGTGGTGAATTTTCATAATTCATTTGCTCAGTTTTTCTTAAAGCCTGTGTGGTGTTCTGACTTTAGCAAGTTACCCAATAGTCTTGTCAACATATAGTTCTACTTCTCATTGCTTGAAACGGTTTTGTGAAGGTGTTCAACATTCTTGTTGTTTCACCACTCATGTTCTGATTGTTGAATATTCTTAGATTATGACTATTTGTAGAAATTGCTCGAAAAAATGGATATTAGCAGTTTATTAAAAGAAAAAAGCATTTCTAACAGCTGACTAAAGATTGAGAATTGAGGTTCAACCAGCACAGGCTAATGGGCTAGAAAGGCTAAAGCATTTTGTGAATGTCCATGTGCATTGCACTACCAGCAACCTGAAAAGGATAAGCAAAATGTCAATGTTGCCCCTCTGGAAAAATTTGTATAGATGCACTGATTTTGATCTAATTCTTGGGTCATAAAGCATGATGTTGTTTGGTTCAATTCTTTTAAGTCACTTAAAAACAATAAATGCCTAAGTTGTCAGTTTCCTTAACCTATATATTAAATGCAGTAATCAAAGCGCTCTAAAATTTTGGCACATGGTGAACAGCTAACATGAAAAACCAGTAAAGGAGTGTTTTGATGTCAAGTGTGAGGCCTCCAAAAGTGCAAGGCATTTGCCTGGTTTGCCCAATGGTTAATCCAGCCCTGGTTGGTGGTAGTGATAGGAAGGAATACTTGGTATCGATTTGTCAATGGTATTCAGTGTTTTTAAGGGTATCGAGATTTGTATCTAAATTTGAAAAATTTTGTCTCAAGTTTTTTTTGATTTTTGATACCAAACTACAGTAGTATTGATATTGAATCAGTAACTTCCCAGCAATGTCCTGAACATGTTTTCCAGTCATTGTACAACATATGCCCTTGGGTCATTCCATGCCAAATGAGCAAATGGGTTACACCAAGTGTTTTGTACTTCAATGAAATTCGGCACACTTGTAGATATCACTGAAAAATAAAAAATGCAAAAAAATTTTTGAAAAACTCTCATTATTATGGAGTTATGATTACTTTAAAAAACGTCAGCTTTACTCGTTGCACCTCAGTGAACATGCTTAAATTTTTATTAAATTCCTAATTTCTCAGCCTCTGATGACATTAGATGGCTGAAAATTGCTAGACAGACATTTTAAGACCCAAGGAAGTCAAAAAACAACTTTAAAAGTGCTAAGAGAACTGCTTATGATAATAGAGCATTCAATTTGCTTCACACATTTTTCGGAAGCCCGACTTTGAACATCTGTAAAAAAATGGGTATAAAATTTTAAAGCTGAAATTCACATTTTATCCTTATACCAATGCTCTACCATGCCAAATAAGAAAATTCAATTAAATTTGATGCCTACCGTGAAAAAAGACTGTTTTCTTAATTGTTACTTTTACACCTTTTTCAAAATTATTCATTGAATCAGGTTGCTCTGGGGCAAACAACATAACACAAACTCAATTAAAAAATGCATGAACACACTGAAATTGATTCAAACACACCACCCAGTCCTTCAGTTAAGAAAAAATCAAGCTGTGCAAATTTATGCTTCACTGAGCACACGTTTTTAAGCAGATTATGGCTGAATGAGAGCACTAAGCCTCAAGCAGGGTAATTTTACATAGTCTATATAGAAATCTTCCACCTTAAATGTGACTTTACTGCCATACATAATGCTTCACTGTGCAACACTTATCAATAACTGCAAAAATTTTTAGCAAAACACTGTACTATAAATAAACATTCAAAGATGAAACAAAATCCATGTAGCATCAAAGCATAACTACAAGTCTGTTTAATTGTTCATGTCAGAAAACATTGACTGTATCTTTTTTAAATCTTTTTCTGAAATTCTGTATTGTCGTCCACTTGAAGTTGAAGGCATGCCAATGCTGAGCAGAATGTGGGTGTATGGTACATAGAACAGGTCTTCCCTAGACGGCCAGAAAAAAGATCTTGCAGGGCCATGTGGGTGCATGAATTTTACTTCTGCATCATGTTCTTCATCATTCACTGAAATCACCATTCCAATCAACCAGTTTCTGTCATAGAGACAGGCCACATAGCTGTGAGGAGTTGGTCTGGTAGTAACATTTTGATGCTCAAAATTAAGCACAAGGTCGTAATGATCCTGGCATGAGACCCTCTTGATGCCAGCTTTTTTGTCACCTAATGGAATGAAATAGTGAAAATTCCTGGTTCCAGGTATGGCTTTTTCAGCTATCTGGTGACACTGGTTCATGGCAGTGCGAACTGGTTCCATGGTTTCTTTGGAAATAAATATAAAATTAATGCCATGTATGTTTATCCTTCAAATCTCAAATAATTGGGCTGATGTTAATATCTGGCCTTTATAGGGTCGTTGAAGACTTGTTTTGGTAGCTGTTTGCTTAATGGTCCCTCCAATCCCATCACAGGGAGATTTGCCATGACTAGTGGCAAAAAATACCCATTCTGCTGCTACATTGAAGTCTGTTGTGTGATGGCATAAATTTAGAAAGTTTTTTTGGTTTTTGTATTAGGCTGCACATCCATCTGAAAAGTATACTATTTTTGTCAAGCCTTGTATTTTCTTTTTGGCATGTTCAATCCATTCCTTTTGTATCTGGTGAACCAATGACACATCATGATCCATATCATCAGAAATAATGCAAAAGGAATGACATCGAGGGTGGTCATTGACACGATGATATACACAAACAGGATGCAATGTGGCCTGCGATGTATTCCAGTGATAGGAATGGATCTCATCTTGAATTGTGAAGGCAAAGTTTTCTGTAAAATCCAACAATAGAATGGCAGTGTTTGCTGAAATGTTATCTTTCAGTTGTCATACATAGCTGGATTGTGATTTGGCAATGTAAGAATGTGACGTAAGCTTTTCCAAGTTACCAATTAATACAGAAACAAATTCTTGCACTGGTGTTGTCATTTGTGCAAGAGTTGACCGGTCAGTTGTAATCCATTGTTTGTATGTTATTTCAGTGTCATCATCATATTCACCTATAATGTTAAATAGGTGATCTTTCATAATGTCTGATGATGGGCACTCACTGCATCGATGTATCATGCAATCTCTGTTCTCTGTGGAGCACACTAAGAGTTTCATCATATCTTTGTAATCTTCTTTGGTGTTTAGAGCATTTATGAGCAGCTTGGTGTTTTGATGAATGGTACAAACACACACAGCATGTGCACCACTAGCTTCAGCCAGGACACACCATTTAGGTCTTAAGCTGCAGAAAGAAGAGAAACCTATTTGGGTTGATGGATATCTGGTCTTGAATCCACTGAACAGTTCCTTCAAATTGCATAAAACTAAATGTTTTTGATTACGTACATTTCTACCTAAGCTGACACTGTCTTTTTTTCTAGGTAATATCCTGGAAAACTCTTCATTCTGATAAAAGTTTATTACAAGTTCTTTCGTTTCTTCACTTAAAGCTCTACCTTTGCTCTTCCCTGGTCATGGTAAAATTCCTTGCTCCTTTTTCATTTTTCTTGCCTTTTTAACTTGATATTTGGTAAACCCAAAATGTTGTGCAGCTCTTTCAACTGACCGAGTGTTGGGGATCAAAGTAAGAAGCTGCAATTTGGTGATTCTGTCTGCTGACTGTATCTTCTCGCTAATTGCTTCGCAAAGTCGATCTGAATGTTCAATCTTTTCTTTATTATCTTTTTCAAGACCATCATCTTGCATTTAACATATCTGAACTGGTGCTTTTTTAGTGCTCCACATAGCCAAGTACATTTGCACTTTTGAGAATTTTGCGGCGAGCTTCAGCAGCTTGCGTCTGCGTCTGCTTACTTTTACCATGTCGTTTTAAAGGTGATACCAAGCACAGTTCCAATGATGTGTTTATTAAGCAGAGAAATGCTCACCAAACCTGTTTTCACAGTTTTTTTTATGTTTTGCAAATGGATCACAACACTTCTTCCACTGCAAATTGTATTTTGACAG
>JGI24021J15306_10005923_pt1 | contig 14597 bp, 10 predicted proteins | sample Ectturendosymbi1_FD_15306 | JGI IMG/M metagenome (IMG submission 15306)
GTGGATAGACTTCTGCCGAAAATATGCCTCAACTATAAATATCTTTTGCTCAGTAGTCCATGGCATCTCGAAGGTCAAATTTGGTAGACTCTTAGAATATTAATTCTACTTGGTAAATCTGAAAAATAAAAAGAATTGATTAATTATTTCAAAAGTTATTCATGTTTAGGTGGTGACCGTTTTTTTGCTTCACCGTCTATTTTCTGAGATCCAACCTTTCAAAATATAAACAAATCTTAGAAATAACTTTCACACAGCACTTTTTTACTTGATGTTCAATCTTCCACTGACAAAAACCTTGCAACAATGCAAGACCGCCAGACACTCCAGAACTCCGATAAAAAGCAATATTGTCGTTCTTATATTGCGTAGCAAACAAATTATCGTGTTGTTACTGTACTGATAAAAGTCTAGAAGACGTTTGCATTTTCGATCGTTTCAAAGTAAATTGTGAAGTTATGTCTCCGCGCAGTTTCGCAAATTTTAAGTTATGAGTCGTCGTAGGAAGGAGTTGCGCGGGGGGGCAAAAGCGCGAGGTCCTAGGTCATAACCTATTTGGCCTATGTGTAAGTCCATCACTGAAGCGAAACACTTGATTCATTTCAAACCTTGCTGGAGCTGAAGGACAAAAATTCACAAAATGTAATGTTACCGCTAATCAGAAACTTGACATCCTTATATCGAGCGCAGTTCATAATTATATGTTTGTCATTGTGGCACTGCTTGGGCAGACCTTTGCCAGCTGCTGGCTTTGCTGTATTCAAGTGATTGCTTCATGACATACTAAGGAGGCACGCAGCATGCTAAAAATGTCTTGGGTTTTACTTGCTGGTAAAACTGTTGTATACCATACCTATGTTTACATGCTTTTCAGGAGTTTCAGAGTGTTTATCAACAGTTCTTTCCAGAAGGAGATCCATCTAAATTCGCTCACTTCGTATTCAACGTGTTCGACTCCGATAAGGTCACTTCAGCATTTTCTACCTGTTTGATATTTGTTTGTAGCTAGTGTCTTAGATTCATTCAACATGCTTGCACAGTGCCGGCTACTGATAAGGCTCTTGCAACGTCAGTGCGCCACCATTTGTTTAACCTATTCATAGGTGATACAATCCCTGTTAATAGATCTTTTGAGCTGCTATGTAACTATGTGACATAAGATGAAGTTTATCTTTGTGACATAAGATGAAGTTTCATCATGGAAGAGTTTTTTTATATTTCGTTTGCAAAATAAGATCTGATTGGACATGATTTTCCATACATTTATAAAAATGTAATAAATTTCTTGTGGTTAATTTAAACCACAAATGTGGTGTACGATGTTAGCAAACATACTGCAGTTTCAGCGATGTGTCCGAATTAACTGCAGCTCAGTCAGAAAAAGAAACAAATCTTATCACAAAACTGAAAATAACTCTTCTTTCCGTAGCGATATCGATTCGGAATATCGTTTTCATAGTTTCAAAACTCCCTAATTGTTTTGGGCAGGATGGATTCATAACATTCAAGGAGTTCATCTCGGCTCTGTCAGTAACATCACGAGGTGACCTTGACGAGAAACTAGACTGTAAGTAAAGCTTCGTATTGTGCGGATCTCTGATGTTGTGCAACCTACAGGTCTCTCAAAAAGTTACAACCCTGGAATACTTTCGTTCAATTTTTGTCACACTAACCAAAACGTCGGGGGTGCTGAACCCGGTTTTCAAAAATAAAAAAATATACTTTCCTTCAACTAAAGTTTATCACAAACACTACACTGAAAATATAACTCTCATTGAGCAGTTTGAGCACTAACAAAGTTACTTTGTACTCTAATATCATACGATTTTTTTATCAAAAGGGGGTAGTGTAGATTTCATATATGTCTGAACTGAATTACTCATAACAAAAAAATTTTGGCCCTGAAGAGCTCCTTATGTTGTATACTGCTAACACGACCGTAGAAGCATGCGCGAATTTCAGCTCTTTACAGCTACCTGGCGTTTAGCCCCCTCTAACCATAAGGTCGGTTCAGCGTGACCCGAACTTACTCCCTTTGCAAAATCGAAAAGGGCGAGGACGACCGCAAGCGCACCTTTTAACATGTCCCACCAAAAAGGTGAAGCCGACGCGTGCTTACGTAAGTATCACGTGGTCACCGCATTTGACCATGGCTTGCCAAACCCACCAAATCAATCCAGGGTTAAAAGTATAGAAAACAATCGTTTGGTTGAAATCATACAAGGCATTTTGAATTCCTTGTCATACTTCATGATTTTCGCTTTGTGCTAGTGAGTCCGAATTCACTCATGCATTGGTTTCTATACTGAAAACAAGGGTTTCCAACTCGAATGGGTATGCGTGTCAAAGCTTTCATATATTCTAGTCTCGTGCCATACCATGTTCAAATAATTGGTGGCATTGTCAATGAACTTCCTTATTACATGTAACAACACATAAATATTTACTAAAGCCTGTGCGTAAGAGTTTAATGTCTCGAAAAACTTCTGCTTTCAAAACGTTTTCGCTAAACCAACGTTGAAAATCTGGGTTTCAAATGAGAAAAATATCACCTTTTACTGAAACTAATCCCTCGCCTGCTGTTTCGAACCAATGGCGTGCCACATCGGGGACGCATGCCCTGTGCTGTGCACTCCTGGATTAGAATAATAATTAATTACTTTAAAAAATGTTACTTTAAAAGACTTAAACAAGCTGAACTATTAATCCACTGCGCAGAAACAATAAATTGGGAATTCGTTTATTTAATCTACTTCAAACTGTTACCTATACAAGCATGGAGCGTGTTATACTGATTGGTAAAGGAAATCACGATATTTTGCAAAAGTTCTCTATTGAACAACCAAAATAATCGAAAAGCTCAGTGAACCCTGTGCTAGATAAAGCGCAAACCATTATCAGACCTGTGCTTATTTCGTGACAAGATTTGTGTAAAACTACTCACTATTCAAAAACGACAGAAAGGTTCTGTCATTCGGCGTACCTTGGCAATACCGCAAATTAAATTTAGTGGTCTTGTGTAATGCGCAACTTTTCACAAACCTTGAAAGACTTGAAAATATGTTCGTGCGTACGAGCAAAACATTGAAGAAGCGATGGCGTCGCCGATAGTGCGCAACTCATCTGAGGGTGGTGTGTGGATTACTACTGGTATATGGTTCATTTCAGCTCTCGTGGTCTTTTCGAAGTAAGCGAATAAGGATGGCCAAAGACGTAACTAGTAAAACCATAGTAAGTGCTACTTTCAACATTGTTGATGTTACTACTGCTTTAATTTGCCCCTCCCCCTTGAAAAATCCTGCGGACCCCCAACCCCGCAAATGATTTTCGGGGAGGTCCCACATTGCAATGCAAAGGCCCTGTTGACACGGAAGGACTTACCTGTAACTTATAAGCACTGGGTGCGATTTAGTGAAGCTTGAAACTTGCAGCATGCTACCCAATCAAAGGAGATGTCAACGCAGGTTTTTCACATTTGTTCTGCTGTCACGACCAATTTTCCTCGGCATTTTGTCTGTTAAACCTCCAGCAGCGTCGCACAACATGTAAAAATATACAAACTAACGGAAAGCTCAGCAGTGAAACAAAATTTATTATACATTGTTGTGTTACTGATATAGCTACTTTCAAACCAGTTTATACCTTCATTTTCTTAACTGGCGTATTAATTACTATTTGAAAGCGCTGTTTCTACAGGGGCGTTCAACTTGTATGACTTAGACCATGATGGCTACATCACAAGGGCAGAGATGCTGGATATTGTTGAAGCCATATATGCCATGGTGGTAAGACGATTTGCTGTGCAGAATAGCGTGTTTCTGGTGCAATACATTTTTTTGATTCGTGCTCAATGGTGTGTGCAAGAGTTGACGATGGAGGAGCAACAATCACAAGATTAATTTCTCTCAAGCACATCCGTCGAGCTTTGTCTAGAAAAAGTGACAGATGATCAGCTGCTGCTATCAAAATTGACAATGCAGCAATGCCGTACATTGGTCAGAGTGAGTTAATTAAAGATAGGCCTGTAATATTAAATCACATCGTTAATTTGTGATAAACTCCTTTGCGGGTCGTTGTCTGTTGAAGCAAAGGGTTGTGAGCCTGTGGTACCGGAAAAGACAAAATAAACAACCAAACGCTTCATGCGCATTTTGTGGATCTCGATTCTTTTAACGCCTAATGCGCCAAGTAAAGTCGACGTGCCTGTGTCCAAACGGTCCAATATTTTCCTATCCCGAAAAGAACTCGTGAATGCAGTGGTAATTGAAGACAAAAGTTTAAATTTCTGGTTTGCTCTAAGCTTTCGAGGAATCAGCCGACTGCCATCTGCTTTCATGACTTTGCGATGATTCGAACTTGCAAATATCTGTTTTAAAGCAATTTTTTCCACCAAGTTGACGCAGTCCAATCAATCCGAAAGAATTTTGATAGGAAATCGATTCCACGTAACATCCTCAAACCTGAAATCTCCAAGCAATTGCTTGGGGAAAAATGCTGAAAGGTTAAATAAGGGCATAGAAACCAAGCAAACTCAAGACTAGAATGAATAAATCACTTTGCATACGAAATCACAGCTATTAGCAACGCGGTGTTGACTCAACATATTTCACTGCCACTTTGTGCTTTTCCAAAAACAAAAAGTTTTGACTTTTACAGTCGTTGTGTGTTTCAAAGGGTAATGTATGTAAAGCTCCTTTATTTTTGCTATGGCAAAGCGGTAGTTTCTTTGTCGTTAAAGTGTGGTTTGAACAGGCTTGCAAGCAGAGACGGGGTAACCGGGCAATTGCCCCCCGAAATTTTTNAAAACATATTTATTTCTTATGTACAGCAACAAGTTACATCATTTTGTATCCCCTCGAAGATGTCAGCTGTTTGCGGCTCTGGCTTTGGATAAGAAAATATTGAGTTATTGACAGTGGTCGAAGAACTTTTCAGCCATTGCACATTGGGTAGCAAATTAACGTAGTACGTGGCAACGGCACCTTGCATTGAGTCCCGTCCCGTACTTTTGACTTTAGTCGTATGAGCGTTTTCTACTTGGTAAAGTTGGACTTGGGTTGCACATTTAAGCAGCTGTGATCTCGTTTCGCGTAGCTTTATGCGCATTTTTTCTACTTTTTGTCATTTTTGTTTAACACGATGAGAGGTCAAAACCTTATCAGCCTCAACTTTTTTAAACAAAATTCTCCATTTTTCATCATGAAAACATAAGGCTTATTTCTCAAACTGCATTATATCAATCATAACACCCGCAGCGGCACGGTATGGGGATGTGGAGTGCTTCAACCTTTCTGCTGTGGTGCAAAGCTTGTCGAAAATCTCGCTAATCGCGGCAGTGTAATTTTCATGGCACAAAATTATTTTTGTGTGAAAAGGATTGCCAGTTGTGAAATGAAACGTGTAAAACCAGAACTAATATAGGCAGATATTGACCTTCTTGTCATTTCTTTTTCGTGAAACGATTCGATGACCTTTTCCTTTTGGGCTTTAGTTTTTCTAATGGGCGTTATTCTGTTGACTTTGTCAAATTGCAGATGATGAGCATAACTTCGTAGTGAAAGGCTGACGTCGCAGTCTGCGTCAAAAATCGTTAACGATAATTTTTTCATGGAAAACAGTTTCCACCACTCCTTACAAAACTCCTTCCCGTATGCCTATGACAGCAACTGACCCAAAACTGTGAAGGTATCGAACTATTTTTAAAGAAACATATTTGCAAAAATTCTGAAATACGAGAAAACTTAGAAGAGTGTTGCCCTAAATGAAATTTGTTAGTTTGAACTGAGCTTGCCCACATATTTACTAACCTTTCCTTAAAATGAGCAGTGTTTATGCGCGGTTCTCTTTATCATAAGTGTATCTATCCTTCCTATACAACCGTAGGAAATGTATTTTTTATTAGAACCAAACAATTTTATGTGTTGTATTTCATACTCCTCAAACAAATCCGATAGAGAAGTAAACAGTAAAGCTGAGTTAATCCCAGATCATTTGAGCGAAGTAGCAAACAAGTGCTTGTGCTTGAAACTGCATATAGGTCCATATACTAGAATTAACAGACACTAGAATTAGGTATATTTGGTGCAATTAATCCAAAACATTTTCAAAATCAAATTCTTTGTAAGATAAAGTTTCTATTGTAATGTATTTTTTTGAAAAGCGGAAAAGAACTGCTTTCATGAATAATTAGGAGTAGAACGGTAAAGCAACTTTATTTTACCTCAAGTGGTTACAGTTTAAATAATTAATGGCATTAAATTAAGGTCAGGATAAGCATGCACTTTTACAAGTTTTGAAAAAGTACTTTTGCATAATGTATAGAAGTCCAGATGATGAGGTTGTATGAACGAAAAACTGTTTTTTGTGTTTATCGCAGTAAGCAATACATCAATTTTACTGGAAAAATGCTTGGAACAAATTACAAATTTTTAGGGTTTGCTGCACTAATTTCATTTTGTCGCCTTACAGCTCCTGTTTCCCAGCGTATGTCCTATGATATGTTTATAACTGCAACTCGGTTGAACTATCCCGTCTGAACGACGCTCTCTTTCTAAGGGCAACACTATGGATCTGCCTGAAGACGAAAACACTCCACAGAAACGGGTGGACAAAATCTTCACTCAAATGGATCAGGTAGAAAATCTGCTACAAGTGTGGTTATCACTAACTATAGTTTAAAAAACAGCCATTCAAACGCAACGGAAGGACCAAAGAAACAACTTCAAGCAACGACATTTTTCAGTAAAAGAACGGCACTAGTTTCTTTCCGGCAATGAACTTGGTTAGTTTCAAATAGTTTTATTTTCCGGAAGGATGTTGGTGGTGTGCTGAGATTGAACGTTAAAGTTATACTTGGTCCTTACCTCACATGACATCAGAAAGCAATGTGGTTCCTGGTCAAGAATCAAAGTTTGGATTCGAAATGCTGCTGACCACGTATAAATCCGGCCTAACCTCAGTGCTCCTATATGCCACGCACTCGAACTTGTAATCACCAGTTTAAATCGGCAGAATTGGTTTCTACTTCAATTCGCTTTTTATGGAGAGGGGTTTGCATCTCTTTGTCACTATACATGCTGGCAACTGTAGAAGGCACTTCAAGACGTACTTTAGACATTCAATATAAATGAGAGAATCTGTACTGAACATAAGCTGCATTCTATATTGCTGCAGATAAGACTGATGTACATCCTCGACCCAAAGCAGACTTCCATTCAATTCACTTGACCTTAGGTTTGTTGTTTAACTTTCAAGTATTCTACACAGTTCTAAAAACCCTCATTAAATTTAAGCATTTCGAGATGGCAGATATTTCACTGATCTTTGACGGCGCTTTATTTGCAGTCTGAATGCCATCAGTCTATTCCCGAGGGCGAAATTTAAGTGAAAGCAATCATTTGACCCAAAATAACGTTCTCTTAACTTTTGCTTATATCCAGCACGCCAGGCTATAAAAGCGAGATCGACAAATAGGGAAACAAGGGCAGCTGATTGTGAACTAACAATTCAACGCTGTTTTTGGTGGCAATGCATTCCTGTTGCTCAGCTTTTTTGAACCTAGTCGCAGACGCCAAGAGGGCGCCGATCGTGCATGTTGATACCCGGAAGCAAACAAATACAATCCACTCAGATCAAGAACGAAACATTGTAAAAGCTGGACATTTCGCTATTATTCGTTTTTTTTTCTTTGAACTTTAAACTGTTTGGCTCTGCCTGGAAATGGCATCTGGTAGCCCTGGTTGCAAGTTAATTGGTGAAGAAGACTTGTTCACTTCTTGACACTTGTAGATATGAGCATAGGATGGGTCATTTTTTGCCTTCACTCCAATTAGCGAAGTGTGTATAAACCACACGTCGGTTTCTGAAAACCTCTGCGTGATTTACTTCGTAATGTCTGGATACAGTGAGGCACAACCTTACCATTCGCCACTTTTCATGCATACTTAATGATAATATTGATTATCAAGTTGTAATGCAGCAAATGTTGATGATTTTGTCTAACGTTTCAGTTCAAATGCTAATGAAACGTTGAGGTAGCAAGCGTGACGACAGATGCGTTACGAAGCTGACATACGTCCCCACGATCACAGTAATTATACTCAGTACTTGCCACGTATTAGGTCAGCATGGACAGTCGATTTGTTGGTCACGCCTTGGTTTTTGAGAACTTTGCTATCATAAAATATATTGCAATCAACGAATACGTTTTTTTCAAAACTAAAACTAATAGAGTTTAGAGTTCATACGTTAACTTACAGTTTGTTTCGACTATGGCAGTGAAATGTTCTTTAAAATGTTTGATGATGGAAGAGTGTTTCTGACATAAGAGTTACTGTGTGCATGCATGTTGTTCAGAACAACGACGGAAAACTGACCAAAGACGAATTCAGGGAAGGTTCGAAAAGCGACGCCTACATCGTGAAAGCGCTGTCAGCAGGATTCGGCTGTTCCGAAGCAGAAGCCACGTGAAGCCGCTCTCAAATCTTGTTAGAAAAATGTTGCTTTGCTGCCAGGACATTGTCGACGTTCTCACGAACGCACGAAAAGCTATAACAGACATTAAAGCAGGCGGGCGTCAGCTTGAGAGGTGCTCCGTATTTTGTTTGCAGCTATAAGCAACGTTATTCGAACCGTAATAATCCCCATTATCTCCTCTTTGTTCTTTATATCACCGTCCAGTCTAAAGGCAGTGTTCAGTGAAACTTGGGCTGGCAAAAAATATTTCCTGATTTTCCACTACGTTGTCGGCGATTATGTCTATCTTTTAAACTTGGAATATCACGATACTATATACTAGCCTATTGTAAGACATTTTTGCAGTTGTAGAGGTTAACTAGAATAGTGCGTTCCACTCAATTCTGGAAAAGTTAATGGTCCTCAATTCGAAGGCCAAAAAGCCTCAAACTCAACCAAAACGGAGGCGTTGACCTGCAAAAATTTCATCTTTATTACTTTGAACACGCCTATGTCGCCACCGTAAAAGTGGCCAGGTGAATCTGATAGACCAGCTACGTCCAGCACGCAGCCCAGTCGAAGGTTTTGTGCGGCTCAATTTAGGTTTTCACTGTAGTAAAAGTATTCTACATATTCACAACTTGCCCTTACTTTGATAATCTCGAATTTGACGTTTTTGATGCAGGTTGTACTGAGTACCACTTTATCACGTCTGTTACCATTGCAGTTAGGATTTGAACGCTTTAGCATAGTAGCTTAAGCTAAATTTAGTTTGCTAAGATCAAAGTAAGCCATTCAATGTGGACAGTGACAAAATTTTTGGCTCAGTAAGCTATTTGGGTTAGACATAGCTGAAATAGGCAATCACTTTTTTATGAGGTAGGTCTACTGAAATCTTCTGAAATGTTTGGTTAAGGAAGCCATTTGGATTGGACATAGCTGTAATAGACAATCACTTTTTTACGAGGTAGGTCTACTCTACTGAAATCTTCAAAATCTGGAAAACGCAGGGAGAAATATGTTCAGAGTTGACATAAAAAGGACCTTGGCGGTAACGAGACGTTAGAGAGCATTTCACTTTGCTAATGGTGAAGATTTACAAGTCTACTAGGAGTTCAATATGATTGTGAATTCTGCGCATTTCAGTACTTTTTGACGATTTTTTCACCAAGGGACCTCTCGCGCAAGCTTTTATTAGTGATATTCGTTTAACGTGTTTCAAACGCATCAATTTGCATAAAAAGTTTGTTTAGTGCTGATACGATGCACTTTTTAAAGTAAAAGCGGTTGTACATTTCATTACTCAATTCCCATAAGCCCAGTATCACTGACGACAACCTCGTTTTATGTGCATTACGTGTGCAAGTGTCCAAGGGCGTACGCAAGGGGGGTTGGGGTTTAACCCCCCCCTTGAGCTTGATATTTTGCAAAAACTTTATTATAAGGGGAGTGTATAGGGCTTGATTTTTTTACAAAAATAAGGGGAGTGCATGTAGAAGAATATGCCTATTATGTCAACAAACTTCGCTTGAAAACATGAATATGACGTCGCAAAAAGCGCACATCAAATACTAATGACCGCCGTATGCCACTGAATGAACCCCTCCCCATGAAAATTTTCTGCGTACGCCGCTGCAAGTGTCAATGGTTAATCTCTATAATTTTATTTCCAAAGTGCGTTACATTCCAATTCACATCAGCAACAACACAAGTCACGGTTGTGCATTATGGATTTCCTTTCACGGTTATATTGAGTACAGTCTAAAACAGGGGTGCACAACCAGCGGGCCGTATGTCCGCAGGCACGGTCTTCGATAAAAATGTATGCGGCCGTGCAATTGTAATTTAAAATATAAGTTATGGCGGCCCTGCATTAACAAAAACTCTTTGTCTACTGTCTGAGGTACTGTGTAGAAAGATGTCCTAGCATACGTGTGGAGGCAGGCTTGGCTAAGTGTGTGGAAGGCTGGAAGCAGAACAGAAACAATCCAAAAAATAAAAATATCTTGAACTCACTGGCTCGCGTAAGTCATTAAAATAAACGTAATACGGCTAGAAATAGCGAAAAGGTTGTGCAGCCCTGATCAAAAAGGATTACGTCCCACGGGCCGCATCCAACCCGCTGACCAGTTTAATCCGGCTCGCCAAATACCTTGCACGTTTTTTTCAAGCACCACATTTCCGACTGTGGACAGCAGTGCAAGAGCATTGGCTGCTGCCTTCTCTTATTGACTTGTCTGTCGCAGCAGCACTTAGCTGCAAACAGCACTATAAAAGTGTAAACAAAATGAGATGATTTTATTGTTATTATTGTACTACAACACATTTTAACAACCTCTTTTTGCATAGATTAAGTTAATCGCACTGTATCCGGCCCTCCAGTGGCCAGACAGTCCCGAATTCGGCCCTCGGATCAAAAAGTTTGGCCACCCCTGTTGTATTGCATCACTGATAACACTGGTGGAAATTGAATCACTAACAATACGTCTAAACGTCTGTGACCAACTATTACTTCCAAAAAGGTGAGCAAAACAAACCAAGAATGGGGAATAAGGAAATTCAGCTGAAAATATAAACATACACCATAATGCTAACCCGATGCACTTTGGTCTTTCAAACGATTACAGCTAAAGAAGATTTATCTAATATGTGAACAGCTGTAGACAGACGGTTTTATGGACAAACAAATAGAAAAAGAGCTTTATGCGCCAGGCCTGAACGCTTACTTTTAACCAAGTTCCTGAAACGTCGCGATGATTTTCGCATGGTGGCGTTTTAAAAATTGCAGAACCTCTTTGCTCATGTGTTGCGTGTTTTTGTGTTTTCGCGTTTAGTTTAAATTGTTTATACGCATTACTTACATCGCGTTACGTAAACAAGCCGTTGTGGCAAATTTTTGCTGTTGATTTTTTACGGAACTATAATCAGTGTTAAAAAAACTCTTGCCATAGTTGCTTGGTCAAGGTTGGCTCTCATGTCTGTTTGGCTTGACCCGTAAACGACTGAACAGGTCGTTATTGACCCGAACGAAAACTCAAGCACCACAGTACAGTATAACAATAAAACTTGTCGCAACACTGTCACCCTTCATGCATTGCACAAGTTGCTTGTTGTGGGCATTGTTTTCATAAAACGAAATACTAATATTTGTAACTTCAACAGAAACGTTTAACAGAACCAGGGTGGATCACTAGCGTCACGCACTATATAGAGGGTATGGGTTGCTAGTGACCCACATATTCTTAACACGGTTGGTCATTCTATGTGGGTCGTTAGCGATCTAATTGAGAAATGCAACTATATGCATGTGAGTTGCAGGTGACCCAGTTAAGTAATGGGTTGAACGGTTAAGGCAGGCTGTTGATTCAGTCTTCGCCAAAGATCCCCTCAATCTTGTTAGAGCGTATAGCTGCGACTTCTGAGTAGGCCTATCTCACAGCGAAAAATATTTTTAATCGCATGAATTAGCTGCGCTAGACGCACATGGACCAAACTCACAAATATGAGAGCTAACAGTTCTGGAGCGTTTACTGCTGCTTTTAGCACTTTGTCATGGTATTTGTCATTGCTGAATAAACGATGGCACAGATTATCACATTTGTTGCATGTTAGCAACTGGGTAGCATTATCTTTACTGAAATGGTTCTGTGGAAAACTGGAAACCACCAATTCTTTTAATAAGAACTCCTGTTAAAACAGAAATAAACTTACTAATATATCATACAAAGAGGTCAAAGTGAACTCTCACATAAAAAAAGAGATTGTGCCAAGCTACCTGTTGGGTGTCGCAGTACATCTGGCTGGTTGTGCTGGCAATTCAATGGGCGTTTTCAACAGCATCAAACACAAACGATTATTTTTTGATAAGGAAATATACAAATGCTTACAAATATGCATGGCGCAGCTCTACCACTTCGTCCTAGTTAGTGATTTTGGCATGTTGAACATACTAAAAGGTTTGTTATGCTCGTGCCTGTTTATTCGTGATCGAAGTTTGATTGGCGAAACAACGGTTTGTTTTTACAAAATGTCTTCGGAGTGTTACCCGGAATGTTTGATGGTCCCGTCTACTCCAGTTTTTTTCATCATACGTTCATGCTAATTTGACCTCTTACAGAAACAGCGCTTTTTCTCAATTGAAATCTTTGTTTTGATGGCGTAAGATTATATAAAGACAAGCATGGTAACAACCTCATTTCATTCGGTTGTAGGCTGTATAAAAGCATTGAATAAGCTTGTGTTGGATGTGAGAAAACAGTAGTCAGTGGCGTAGCTAGAGTGTGGGCTGCCAGGGGCGGCCCTTGAGTTTGGCGCCCCCGAAGCCCATAAAAATACGTATTGCACAGTGACTGGCTCTTGAAGTTTTGTATATGTATTAACTAGTTTGTTCACCATTATAATATTACAGTAGGCTACTCTCACATGCTTAAATATGGTATGCTTTAAATATACACCAAAAAGCTCAAACATTGTAAGTAACAGTTAAACAAAAAGCAAAATGACATATAGGCTAGGGAAAAATAGTAAAAAATGTGTAAAAAATTAGGACCATCTTTGTTTCTGAAATGAAAACTACCATTTTCTACACAGCACCTTTTCTTGCCTTTTTGTTGGCAAATTCTTCAGTGGCAATGTCAAAATTTCTTTCATCTGTCAATTGTTGCTCTATAGACAGTATGGCAAGATTTCTCAACCGCAAGGTGCTCATACTATATATTAAGTAACTCTTGATCAATTTCAATTTCCAAAAACTCCTCTCACAGGTAGCAACAATAACGGCAATTGTGAGGAAAATCCGCAGCATTATTACCAGGGACGCCGGAATGTCGGTAGGGCAGGAGGGGCAGAAAAAAGTTGAGGGCAATGGAAACAAAAAAATCGATACCAACTGTCAGGCCCGTAACTAGGAGGGGCGCAGAGAGCTTAGTCTCTCCTGAAAAAAATTTTCCCATTCCTGGAAAAATGTGTTAGACATAGTTTAAAAAATTTGGACCCCTCTTAGTAAACTCTTCGCCTCCCCTGGTGTCCAAATCTGGTTAGGGCCTGCTAGTTATACTAATGTTGACTTCAAAAATAATAAAACAAACTATAGACAACTTGTTTCAATTCGATCTTGATAAATCATAAAATTACTCATGAAAAGACAGCTTTCCCCCTGTTGTCCCTCGTTTGAAAGGTCAGGGATTCAGTGCCACCGCTCTCCGACGTCCCTGCTTGCAGCTATCAGCAGATACTGCCTCGTTACATTACCTGCCAAGATGTCTGCGTTCAAGAGTCACATGCAACAAAACGCCTAATATCGTAACTTGAAGTGAACATTTGAAGATTTGTTGCCATGTTATTATTACACGATGGAGACCAACAGTAAAACAATCCGCTTGCAAGTTTGGCAACTTGCCCCTGCAGGCAGCAGCGTAACCAGCCCAAAAATTTGGTGGGGGCCAAAATGTTTGATTTTAGGCGAATAACATTATTTTGATTGTGATACCGCCTCCCAAAGCACAAATGAGTATATGCTTTAAAATTTTGGGGGGCCATGGCCCCTCGCAGATTTTTGGCTGGCCCCTTGCTTGGCCTCTCCAGTTTTTTGCTTAATTTCATGTTCAAGTTCGTTTGATTGACATATACAGCAGATAACTTTCAGCCAGCAAAATTTTAAACGATGCGAAGACTTTCTGGCGACGGTTCTGACGATACTCACAAGCCTAGGTCACCTGTAACATGAACGCGAAAGGCCAGACATGGAGCGAAAATATATGAACAGTGACAAGGCCCAAAGAAAAGAGCCCGAGTTAACAATTTAGTGAAGTGAAACCGTGGGTGGTGGAGCAAACATACAAAGCAAGCAAGCTTGCGTTATCCGATATAAATCGTAATCGGAGACTCGAGAGAAACCCTAGAAGCCCGTATGCCGGAGTAGCTACTGAGCTGTTAAAAACACCAACAACACAGCTTAAAGGCAAAAATGACACAGCATTGATACCTGTCTTAAACACATTCAAAATCACAACTCTTCTTCATCTTGAACGCAAAAGTACCATGAGTGAATACTCATTCTACAACTGCATTAGATACCGGAATGCAAAGACAAGACAAAACATACGTAGCAACTAGCAAGTTGTCCGTAAGGATGCCAATTGTGT
>JGI24021J15306_10005924_pt1 | contig 14596 bp, 7 predicted proteins | sample Ectturendosymbi1_FD_15306 | JGI IMG/M metagenome (IMG submission 15306)
TCTTTTTTTGTTTCAGTCATGTTTCTGTATATGTCACCAGTCTTGGGTCTATTGCAGTTTACCCATAGCCTGAAGGCTGCCTTTGCAATTTCACTTGTTAATAATGTTAAAACAAAAACAATCTCACTGAAACAGTGACTGCTAAGGAAAGGTTGCTGGCAAAACAAGCATCGTCAAGAAGCCAGCAAAACGGCATGGATACCTAAGCCTGAATTAGTGAAAGATGTCACCATTAATGGAGAATGTCACCAACATGATGACTTGAGCAATGGAAAAATGATCCAAATGTAAATGTTCACGCTGCAGATAAAAATTTGGAAGAGGAACTATAAGTAAATCAGTATTTTCATCACCGTTTCACTTCATGTATTTGCATTCATAAGTCTTTTTGCAAATTAACATTTCTGTTTTTTTTGTAGGCAAACGTTTTTGTTCAGGTGCAATCTGTTTTTTTTTTAAATTACTGAATGGGAGCCCTGTCCTGTATAACTAACTGGCCTACTTGGAGTCTGAATGCCGCACGGTGATCTAAAATAATTCATAATTAATGACGCATCAACATACTGAAAGAAGAAATAATTTCCCTAAAAAAACGAGGAACCCTCACGGAACCCTTAAAATTCACAGAACCCCACTACATGTTTTGATGAAACCCTGTTGAAGAGCACGCTTCTAATACATATATTTGTGAAAAGTTTTAGCGAGTGGTCGACTCTCAGTTTCATTTCTATTTAATCAGTTTTAAACTTTGAGTAACTTTTGAAAATGTAGAAGACTGTGGTACTGATCAATAACATTTACAACTACATAAGATATTAATATTCGGATTCAAGGTCCTACAGGCAGGGCCGGCCTTAAGCCGATGCAGCTGCACTGGGTCCCGCGCCACGGTGTTTGGGTAGATTGCTCATTTTTGCCAGATACACCTTGCACTTGAGAATTCAGTAGAAACACCATGTAAATTTCACTGTTAACAAAGAACGCTCTCGTCAAAACTGGCGAATTTCCACTGCTATCGAACTTTAGCAAATGTACTCAATTCTCATGTTAGTGCTTTACATCTACACTCTACCACGATCGTAACACGGTTGACTGAACACGATGACGTCATAAAATCACTGCTCAGAGGGGCCCCGCGCCTAGATCTTGCATTGGGCCCCGCGTCCAGGTCTTGCATTGGGCCCCGCACCTGCTAGGGCCGGCCCTGCCTACAGGCTATAGGGATATGGGAATACAGACAAAGCGCCCACAAAATTTAGATTTACNTTAATGGTTTTTGGCCGCAACAGCAGCCTACCAAGTTTAATAGTTTTGATATAGGATAGATTGTTATCATGGCTTACCNGAAAGTATGCTACAGACAGGGCCGGATTTACCAATAGGCTCTGTATGTTTAAGCCTAGGGCCTCAAGATTCAAGGGGGTCTCCAGCAAACTGTGGTAGGCATAGAGTAAATTACCAGTATATGATCAGTTCGATAAATATTCGTCAAAATTTTTGTCTTAATTTTTCATGAAATTTAGTTTTAATCTCCTAATCAGATTCCGTGTTTATAACGCTAGGGCAGTGGTTCTTAAACTTTACAAACACGCCGAACCCTTTCGTAGATGTCCAAGCTTTTGTCGAAACCCATTTTTTCCCAATATAACAGAAAGTAAAAATGGATTACTGAAATAGAATGAATCAACAGTTTACATGTAATTGTACAGTAGTCTTTCTCGTGGGTTTAATCAGCAGGAGTTAAGTCTCGCCGTCGAACCCTAGGGCTTCGATCGCACTCACTTTAAAAACCACTGCGCTAGGGTCTTCCAACGAGTTTCTATGAATGTCAATATGACCGTTGGTCAAGCCGCATGCCGACCATTGTGTCGATATACTCAAAGCACGTTGGCTGCTTCCTGCAGGGTTTCCAGGTAGTCATAAGCAAAAAAGGCCAGATCAACCCTTTAAAAAAGCCAAATAGCACCAAAAAAAGCCAAATACACAAAGACACCTTAAAAACACCCAAATGCGTATTTGAAAGGCAATATGTACATATTTTATACATAAAAAGAATAAAGCTCACTCCATTAATGAACTTCTCGAAACTTTTGGTTTTGATGAAGAGTAACTTGAAACTGCAAATTTATAAGCATGTAATAGCAAAACAAAAAATTATAAATTCTCGTGCAGAGTTTCCAATGAAAATTTATCATTGTGTCCAGAAACAGTGTCTAGAAATCTGGCAGTGCCCAGAAACCTGCCAAAATCATGTTTAAATCTGCCAAATCGCAATAAAAAATCTACATGGCCAAAAAAGGCCAAAAAAAGTCAAATCTTATTTGGCCTTTTTTCAAAAATAGAAAAAGCATGAGGAGTTGAAAAAAGGCCAAAAATTACAAATTTGGCCTCAAAAAAGCCAAACTGGCAACCCTGGCTTCATGTGTTTGCTGAATCGTACCGATTGTTACGTGTAAATCAGGCGAAAAAACTTGTGGCTGTTCGTGTTTGAAATGAACCTGATCAAAGCTGATCGAATGAATTTAAAGGTCGCAATGTTCCAGATGTTGCCCTCTCCAAGCTAAGCATTCAGTGCATTGGAAGTGACAAACGTAGGCAAACAAATTTTAATGAATTCCTAGATGATTTTGTTATGAAGGCCAGAACAAAACCTTTTTAATTGTTTATTGTGTTCTGTTCATCATTACTTGATCCAGTGATTGTAGCTTTTTTACGTATTTCAATAATGACAGCATAAAGGAAGTTTTCAAACCAGTCCCGTCGCTACGGAGAGCATTGGTGGATTCAGCCCCTCCAAATTAAATATGAAACACTATATATCAGTGGAGATTTAATCAAATTTTCAGAATGTCAAGTCCACCTGCGCAACTGTAAACCCCTATTGAAAACCTCGGGCAACGTTTCTGATTTGAACATCACCTCCTTTCGCGCGACAGTTTCGTTGCTTTCGATTCTTAGAAGTCTGAAAAAGTAACAAACATGCGAATCGTGAACCTAGCAGCTGCAACCATTTGGGTACGTTTTACTCGACGTGCTTTGCTCGTGTGTGTGGGATTTTTACAGCTGTGATAAGCGAGTCGCAATGTGGTCCTCACGTGTGCTTTATTGTCTTTATGCCGCCATACATATGAGCACAGACAGGGGCGTAACGAGATTAGATGGCGACCGAGGCAAGCAGCAAGTTTGGCGCCCCCATTTTCGAAACCGAGGTCTTTCGGAAGCAAATGTACTGTATTGAAGAAAGTATTTGTGGCATTGTTTGGAGTTTTCGGCGTCCCCTGCAACGATTTGTCGCCCCCGTAGTGATTCGACCCGGGGAATTGTGCCCCCCTTGCTCCCCCTCATTACGCCCCTGAGCGCAGATAAGAAAAAATAGACGTGAAACTTATAAAACGTAGGCCAAGTGTTTTATCAAATATTTAATCGTGACGTTTTCGGTTGGTTTGTCTACACAAATTAATAATCCTATTTCCGCCGACCAAGTACGATTTGAACAACATCATGTCATTGAACGCTTTTACGTTGAAGGCAGAAACAAATGCACCGATCGTGAGGCACTCTAGCAATGATTTATAATTTTTTATTGGCCGTATTTTTAGAGCGTCAATATCGACATTTTCGGCTTTGCGCAAAGTGCTCAACGCTTTTCCATTTTTTCCTCGTAACAGTGGGAGGGAGCCTCGCAAGTGAATTATCTTAGGGCGGCGGCCTCGCATCAGCTAAATCCGGCCCTGGCAACAAATGTTTGCAAGTGTGGGAAAATTGATACTGCAGTGTAAATTTCGTTGATTTTGGTTTGCTTGAGCATGAATTGCCAGACATGAAAAGGAGCCTTTGAGACAATTTTCGAAAAACACCGTTTCAAAAACAAAACCAAGCAATACTGAGCTAAAGATTCGTTTTGTGTTTGTAAATCTGGAATTCGGATACAGTTTGCAAGGTTTTCTTGGAACACTGAAAGTAAAAAAAGAACTAGTGCGCTGTTCCTCGCAGTTTTACAAAACTTCTATCAGCTCAAATGCCCTTTACAAACTGAAGTGTGCGTTTAACGCACAAAGTGCATGGGTATTTTATCGCTAGCTAGAAACCATTTTTACGTCTTCACCTGTCACCGGAAAGCCAGATAGGATAGTTTACTGCTGGATGTTGGTAGCACGATTGGGACTGTTGGAAGTGTCTGCCTCGCTTTTTCAGCAATGTCTCAAGCAATCAAATATAACAATAGTTTTGAAATGATGGGAGATACCGGTGACGCAAGCCTGTTGAGTGGATGCTTTGAGTTGCTCTTCACAAAACTGCGGTTTGGTTACTGGAATCATGTTCGCAGCTGAAAGTGCTTGTGCATGTGTGACCGAGCAAAGTAACTATAGAAAAAATTTTATTTTTCATTTGTTAATGATGGTTGATCTTCCTACATTACGTGGTCGAAAATTGTGTTGTGATATCTGCCCACAGGTATGTGGTCCTTTGTGACAATTTTCAGCGAAAACATCTAGTAGTCGTTTCAGTGCAATTTTTGCCAAAACTTCTAAACACAGATCTTTTGTGTTAGTTTGTCAAACACGCAGTCGTTGTGGTGATGCTGTGCGGAGACGGTTTTCCAACATACGGCGTAATATAACCGCAAAGTGTAAAAAATTCATCAGAGAAGTGATCCTTAATCAAACTGCGAATTTGTTCGTAGCAACCTTTACTGTAATCGGCAGCACAATTTATTTTTATATGATTAATTGTTTTCAGATTTAGATTAATTGTTCTTTGCCCCAATTTCCAATAGTTTCGCAACCACTGCAATCTGTCAAGTATAAGTCTCTCCATTAGGCACGTGAAAACAAAGTACTTCACACCCAACGCTATGTTACACTTTACACAAGTTTTGACGATGCAATAGCATCCACTCAAAATGATTCTGAGCATATGCGTCCGCTTTGAATTTAAAAATAGATTGAGTTAAAAAAATACTGTGGATTGTGTGCGAACATAGGGTGTGTACCTCCTGGTCATAAAAATTTATTTTCTCCCTGTCTTTCAACACCAGAAACGAAAATGTTTGAAAAAGCTTCGAGTATGTTGCTTAGCAGGCTCTACGGTGGATACAAAATGCGATGCAATGAAACGCATTAAACATAGGCGTAGCCAGGGTGGGCTAAAGCGTCCATGCCNCCCAAATTTCTAGCATATCTTAATGTTTTGTGCTTCAAGATGATGTCCTTAAACCAAATACTGCTGCTCGCTTAAAGTCAAACTATTTGGTCTCTCCCAAAAGTTCGGACTGGCTACNCTACTGGCATTACATTTAAGTCGGCTGTTGGACAAACTCAACAACGCGAAATTAACACAGAACAGCTAAATCCTTCGAAGAGGATGCAACAACTGTAATAGCATTCATTGAAAAGAACTCGGGCAGATGACTGCATGCTAATGTTGCGATAATATTGGTTGACACTTAACAGCAAATTTATTTATATTTTGCATTTTCGTCGTGGTGGTTATGGATCAAGTCCATCTTCACAATTCTTCAATGGCTCGGCAGTTTTTTTCTTTGTAACACGTTTGGTGATTTTTCTCGCAAAGCATTTCCCCGTTTTGTGTACGAGCAACCAGAGTACGAGACAGGAGGTACACCCACGCATCAAATGAATCACTGCCAACTATGTGAGCATGGCAAATGGCAAGTGTTTTGCTGCCTTGACTGCGGTAGTGAGAAAGTTTGCGTAAGGTTTGCACTGAGCCGCAGCAGTCGGCGTTCACCAANCCCAATGACTGAAGTTCATGTTGAAATGATTAGGAGTGACGTCGCTCAAGACACTGCACAGANAGAACGATAAGCCAAAAATGTCAGCATCTACAGCCGTCAATCCGCTCTACGGCGCTGTGTCAATACACCGCGATGCTGGAAAGGGCAAAACCCCACCAAAATGAATGTGTCTGAACTTGTACCTCAACGCTAGTTACTTCCTATTGACGCAATGGATTTAAAGGGGAAGAGAGCTTAAGCGATGTCAACCAATGCCTGAGCGGTTCATCATGTCAATGCGGGTTCCACCTTCCAGGAATTAATCATTACCTATGAACTAAGCGGAAGCATTTGTAGACTCGTATTTCCAAACGGCTGAGAGGTGTGTGGTCTTACAGTCGTCGATTTGGCCGCTGTCAGCAGAGCTACTGCTGCGGAAAGGTGCGTGTTCATATTATGCAGGCATTCGACAATGAGCCTTGTTGGGAGCAACTTCTACGTGGACCTTTCCAATTTCCCCAACCTGTTGCNGGCGTTACCTGGTTAGTATAAGCGCAAGGTTTAGCTTTCTGGTTTCGTTTGTAACTGCATGTGGGCGTGGCAGGNACTGANCCTCGCAGGTGCACGCAGAAAAGTAGCGGTCAATGTGATGCGGTTAGTTTACATGGGGAAAGTGGTTAGGACATGTCGATTTAAAAGTAGANAACAAGCACCAGTGCTTGTGTTTGATCCAGTNGAAAATGGGTGTAAGAAATAAAGCACCAATGAAAGAACGCCGNATTTATGTAATATGTAACATGAAGACTAACGGTCTATTTCCGCAATTCATGTGTATATGCAAACGTATAATTTGGAACATTTTCGCTGATGTGGAGATGAAGTTTTATCGCAAATAAATCACAATTATGACAGCACCCACCTTGCGTCATTTAACTTTTTCCACAAAAATTCACGATATTCTATGGCGTGAAAGAACATACAAATGAAATTGTGTAAAAAGTTTTTTTTTACCAAACTGATGTTTTTATGTAGGCTACTTTTTTCTATTTTACCAAACCGTTGTTCTTTGAATCTTACACAAGTGTTGGGATTTTCTATTGTATTTACGAAAGGTAATAGCAATCACTTTTTTGCTTACCAAACAAATTAGCCTTTTTTATTTGTTTGATTGAATTCATTCGTCAAACTCTTTTGACGCAGATAGTCCAAGCTCTTTGAAATAACGCATGTACGTACAACGTGATCTTTACGGTTGAGCGTTCTCAAAAATACTTGCAAAAAACAACTTTTGATAAAGCGTGAAGCCACGTAAACAGTGCTACATTTCTGTGCTAGCACTGCAAATGAACATTACATCAGCAATTACATTAATTGCATTAACTGCAATTGACAATCACATTTTCAAGGATAAAGTGAGCCTAGTCAGATGCGTCATCCGGTTTTTATTAGGAAGCAACAAAAAGGGGAGCGGCTTCAAGGAAAGACTAAACAAAGTCATCACCCACATCCACCTGGGGATCACCAACTACAAATAAGGGAGACAGGCACCAACGGTCTTCCACTTGCGACCACCTTGGGTGCAGCCAACTATAGGGAACTAATTACCATCTTTTCTCAAATCAACTTCAAATAGGTCTTTCTAGATTTAAAAAAATAGCCATGCTTCATGCACAAAGCATAGCATAAAATATGTGTTGTAGTGCTGGATGCATGTGATACTAAAACGAATACATAAGAGAAAGCAAAGTTTGGTTCTTAACATTCCAAGGTTCAAACGGGCAACGATATCGCATACAGTAGTAGGGAGACCAAGACTTTTCAACTTGATCTTCATCACCTTGAGGTTCTTTTATTTTACGAGGACAATTCAAATACATTGTCGGTTATTTCTAAGACACTTTTATGTTTCGCTTTATCATATTTTTAAAGGGGATAATTTTTAAACAATTAACTATGCCGCACGGTAAAAAATGTTACGATGACATGAAAGTCGCTGCATAAAAAAAGAACAAAAAGATTGAATTTGACCAGCGCAAGTTTCAGTCATAAACTTGTAATAGTTACCAAATTGGTCAACATCAAAAAAGGTGTTTTGTCTCCTTTACAGAATGTAAAAGGTTTGTCAAGAAATGGGCTCCTTCCATATATTACCTTTGCAAATGTAACGCTATTTTTTCATTACCACATTTTTCTTGAGGGAAAATTTGATTTGGTTTTAGGAAAAACGCAAAAAGTACAGGATTTCATGAAAATACGTTGGACATTTTCATTTTTAAATAGCTATTTACACGTCATAAAAACTCGTTGCATTGTTTCATGGGACGACTATACTGTCACCAGTTTTTCCTCGTCATTAATAGATCGATAGTCACTAAGCGTTTGGTGATGGTTATTGGGTAGGTCACTTTCGATTCTCGATGTGATAGCTGCGCCCGAGTGAAGACGCCCGGTGTCAAGCGAAATTTCCGACTTCACGCCATTTGCAAATGCACAGAGTGATATTTCAGGTCATGCATTTGCAAGCGGTTGCTGTTCACTGAGATATGAAATATGCTGAGAACTGATGATCAGGGTTAAGGTTTAGGGTTAGGGTCAGGTTTAGTGTTATTGTTTAGGGTTATGGTTTAGGATTTACGGTTAGGGCTTAGGTTTAGGCTTAGAGTTAGGTCTTAGCGTCAGAAAATGAAAACTAATTGACGTCTAAGACCAAGGCAAAATGTTTTTCAGTAGTTATTTATTCCCCAACTGCCGCTTTTCGTGGACTATCTCAGTATCTGCGGTCTAACCAAAAGTTTTCATTTTTGCAATAGACATTAAAAACTTCATNGTCAAGGTTTGTTCCTTTGAGCTGTTTTCAAATATACTGTATGTTGCGCCTGGCANCTATGCTAGATATGTTTGTTCCTTTGCTNGGAGAAGCGAAATAACTGACATACAATTATAAATCAGGAATGCCGCAGAGGTCAGAAATTTCGCTTGACCTGTCATGCGAAATGCCTGACAAGCTCAGAAATTTCGCTTGACACCGGGCATAAAACGAAAAATTGGTAGGTAGGCAGACCTGCTGTCATATATTTTGATATGTTCGGCGTTTCCTGCAGATGCCACGCTCATGCACATCTCAATTTCAAACTTGGCTTTTGCGATTACGAGTTGTCTTGGCCGATCTTTTCAAAGTTTATTTTCGTTGCGAATCTTGCTTGCAACATATCCCGAATTTACATAAATGAGTGAGCCACATTTTTTTCGTCAAACGATCAGTAGGTTAAGAAACGACCCTCAGTGTGCTGCGCAGCAAAGCGATCAGCTTGTTATCTGCATGCTAGTTGCGTCGGGCGTTAGTATTTACTGGTTGCAGGCCTTGTAGCGTCGCTCGACATACCAAAGCCGCTTAAAGTCACTTTGAAGAGGGTAGAAAAAGAAGCAGTCACTGTTCGCTTTTTCTGATCGACGTATTTTCGTGCAAGCCAACGTGCCAGTCACGTCCTGAAAAAAAATCAATGACTGCCTTCTAGGAGCACAACAAGCACCCACGAGATGAAGAAATGAGTTGAACTGCCAGATAAACTACCCAACCCAGCTCCTATCGGCAGGGAAATCGTGTTTTATGACCGGCGAATGTTTTTTATCAGGTGCTCATCGAGTTTACGAGCGTATTCAAGTCTAAACACGACATTTGCAGCGAGATTAATTTTAAAACAGGCAAGCCAGCCGTTCGCAACAGGCCAGCATATATAAATAGTTTGAAAGCTCGTCATATATCACCCTAGCCTAGGTGCCGCAGAATCTTTATGCGCTTTGGAAAGAGTGCGCCAGTACCGCATTTGTAGATAGACGTCATTGCGGGGTGCAGCGAGTTATTCGAACATGGATTGCAGCGGACTGTCTGTTACACTCCTTCGCAGACCAAGTTTGCTCGAGTTCGTGACGCATTATCAGCAGCCAAGACAAGCAGCCGGCTGCGATAACGGTTGCACATCGCTCCAACCCTAGTTTGCGCACATTCAACAAAAAGGTATGCGGTACACTTGCGGTGTTTGGCTGAACTAGTTTTCTAACAACACGTTGCGGACCTACTGTATCTGTACGTGCCGTACAACCGTAGATATCTGCGCTGTAAAACTTTTTGTATTTGACGGATGCTGCCGTTGCAGCAGCACCACTCGATATGATCACCTCTACATCAACGTGTGGCTTCATTCGAATTTTAGCAGTTGAAATTTAGAATGTGCTGTGTGGGTGTTACAGAGACGGATTTACCATTTCAAAAAATAGACCATAGGTCTTGGGCCCGTATCTGGGGGCCAACTCCTGTGTCGTGAAAAATGAAAAAAACACTCACTAAAAATTGAAGCGCAAGGTGGCACTGGCCATTTAAAAACATTACGGGAATGGGTGTTGAAACATTCAACATTTGTATGAATTGGGCGAACCACATATGAGTTTGGCTCAGGACCCGTTAGACAGGTAAATCCGGCCTTGTTTTTGTAAACAGGAAATTTCTCCACAAAGCAACAACGCTCGCTGGCTGTAAAATTCAGAACAGGTGACATTGAAGAGTTGTTATTTCGTTCTTTCCTGGAAGTAAATGAACGAGTAGATATCTACAGACATGTTTCGATCGCTAAAACGTCGATTGTTGTCAGGATAGTAAACGAATTGAATATGTAACTGAAAACGACAGTTCTTTTTTTTCTTTACGAAAGTGTTGCAACAAGGGCAAGTTAGATGTTCCAAATAAAAGATCCACGCGCAACCACCTGCAAAATTCCGCAAGCATATCTGGAAATGTTTCATCTTACTCTTTTATTCATAAAAAATCGACCTAACGTTAGAGGTTTCTCCATCCGTGAAANAAACCAGGAGAGACAGACTTTCGCATTCTACTCACGCGTGNTGTAATGCNGTCTCTCCGTCCCTGCCAACGTCGCATTTGCGGAATACGACAGTCTGATACGCAGGACTGGTTCGGATAAACCTGCTGCGAAAAAGTGCTTGACACTTATCAACAAAGCTTCTTAAAGGGTCAATCAGTACCAGATTTTTAATTAGGGGTGCGACCTACAGGGCCGTCGCCAGCGGGCGGGCCAGTGATGCCCGGACCCCCATTTGAAATCTATGCCACCCATTTCATATTTGGCCCCCCAGTTTCTGCATGCATCCAATATAGTATTTGAACATGTGGTCTCCCTTTGTGGTTTTCGTCCCCCCCTACTGCGAAATCCTGGCGACCTAACTTTCACGCATGTCCTTTCTCATCACGCACCAATCTCATTTCAATAAAATCGTATTCTGACGCATCCAAACAAATGCTGTGGAACTTGTTGTGGATCACTCGTTGTCAATGTTGTAGCCAGCCCAAAATTGTTTGGGGGGACAAAACAATTTTGGGGGACAAAATGCTTGCTTTTAGACGAGCAACAGTATTTTGTTTGGGATACCGCCTCTCAAAGCATAAAATGACTAAATATTCTAAAATTTGGGGCATGGCACCCTGGATACGTCTATGATCGTTATACGTTCAGTCTCAAACTGCTTTGTCGATCACATTTTATGCTGTAAAACTTTCCGATACTTTTCTTTCAACCACGTGTCAACAGTGACCTAGGTCTCATCGGGCTCTTGGTATTGGTCTAATAGCTTTCGGAAGGGTAGAATTGAGGCTCAAACACCACGACGATACATTTACTACGGACTTGGACCTAACAGATTATGAAGTTGATAGCGGAGACAGTGATGCATGCGAGTTTTTTGATGACCATTTGTAACAGGCCCGCAACCAGGGGGGCAACCGGGCAATTCCCCTTTCGAAATTCTCAAAAACATGAAAACGCCAAAAATTTTTTAGTTGAGGTGAAACAACATGTTGCAATCACTTTGCACCTCCCCGAAAATATCACATACTTGCGGCCCTGATTTGTAACACTGAATTGTAAACGTGTAATCCGCCAAAATAGCAACAGGGTTATTCACAGGTGTGCCTATTACGAATGCAAATACTCACATTTTTCAGCTGTTGACAAAACCATGCAGAGCCCTTGAAACTGAACAGCGAAACCTGCTCAAAATAAGCCCTTATATTCCATGCAATACCAGCTCGTACATAGAGACATTTGAGGTACAAATGCTGTTTGATTTTCATACTGTGGTACACCATGGGCGCAATTAGGTGGGGGACACGGGGGACGCGTCCCCTCACTTTTTCAGACAGTAGAGATATAATATGCCATGTTCCCCCACATTTTCTCTTTAGGTTTTGTAATATATTGGTTTCACACCAATCTGTTCCCCCCCATTTTACGACAAAATTGCGCCCATGTGGTACACAAACAGATTTCTTCAGGTAACACCACTGCGCGGCATAGCAACTTGTGAAAAAACGTTTCAGAGGAATATGCTTTTTGAAAATAAATAGGTATAATTGAAAAAAGAATGCTTTTATGATCTGGAACAAGATGATTTAGCCTACACAGACGAACTGCTGGTACTACACCAAACACCACCACATCATGAAGTCGCGACGTTGACACACTGAGCTCGAGTATAGCTACTTAACCTGCATCCGCTACGTATCTGCCACGTGCTAGAGTTGGAAGACATTTTTCGCTGAGCTCAACTAAAAACTAGAGCAGGGGTCGGCAACCTCTAGCGCAATGTTTTTCAACCTTTTTGCTGCAGGGAAACCTTCCGCAAATGTTTACGTTGCTCATGGAACCCTATGCAATGATCCAAGTGTCTATATTGCTACAACCGCATAGAACTGTGGNTGCGAATTTCTTCCCNGGCAATTTCGGTCTGTTTCGACGGAACCCCTGACAGCAACCCACGGAACCTTGGTTGAAAAACNCTGCTCTAGCGTTTAGGTCAGANATGGCCTTATNGCTAGCATTCCAATTCGACAACGCCCTTCTTGTCGTTTGNCAATGCACATCGGCATATTAACTTTGAGACATAGAAACGTAGTCTATCTTTATAGTTCTAAAAATNTAAAANTTATTTTAAAAATTCAGTGGATTTTTGTTATTTTACTCAGCCTTTTTGTCATAAGAAATTCTAGCAGCAAATGCTCATCTGTCGAAATGCTGAAGGGGTACATGGTCAGCGAAAGGTTGGGACCCCCTGCTATAGACAACGGAAGCAATAATAATTAATTTGAAAATTTGAAGAGCTTTAAGCAGAAGAAAAATATCTTTTTGAGAATTTTAGTTAAATTGAAATCGTGTTATGGAAAGAAGTGCTGGGTCACAACTTTTTCTTGGACTCCTTGTTTCTTCCTCCCTAATGTGTCTTTTTGAACATGCGAAATGGCTTAGCAAACCACATAGTTTGTCTTCCTTATGAGCAAAACCAGCAATTCACTTGAAGGCTGTGCACTAAATCTATTATCACACATGTTATGAAAACGAAGAAACAGCCGTTTTTTTCGTGCCACTATTACCTGTACAACACTTGACTTATCCAAATGCACCTGTAGCATTTATTGTAAATCAGGCACCAAGAGCCATTGCTTTGTAATATCCGGAGTTACATTATAAGTGGCATAATGCGATTATAGCTAAACAAAGCACCAGGTTTTTACTGTGCGTTCGTGATTAAACACTGTATTTATATCATGCTGACGTAGTTGTGGTTTAGCAGTATACTCCAAGATTGAAATCTTTTGATGTGTGTGTTGAACCGTTTGAAAACCTGCTTATTATGAATGTGCACGCTGCAACGGCTACTTAACAGATTGGAAATTTTCGAAATACTATACCGCCTCTGGCCCGCCACAATCTAATTTTTCTCAATCGAGTGGTAATTGAGCGATCCTACACATCCGTCCCTTCTACTCGATCCTACTCGACAGATTTACTGTAATTCAGGACCGGCCGAACGCTACTATACCAGCCAGGGGCGCAACCAGCTCTTCATTTCGGGGGGAGGGGGCAATTTTCATGAAATTTCATTCCATGACGTCATCGTGGTTATTCAACCGTGGTACAACGTTTTCGCAAACGGTCACATATAATAATAATGTATTTTTGCCCGCAGACACGAAGTTCATAGTGGATAAACACACACATTCTGCACAACGCTGTTTTATAAAAACAGAACGTTTTACAACAGCGTTGGAGGCTGAATCACCAGTGTCAAGCGAAATTTCTGACTTCATGCCGTATGCGCATGCACAGAGCAACATTCTACATATAAAATACCCTGAGAAAACTGATGATTAGGGCTTAGGGTTTGGTGTTTAGGTGAGTGTGTCGGGTTAGGGTTTGCGTTATAGTTAGAAAAAGAAAAATAATTGAAGTCTGAGATTAAGTCCAATATTTTTCACTGGTTTTACTTTTTCTCGTAGTGTAGCTTGTTGTGGGTATTTGACATCTAACCAAAAAGTTTTAATTTACACAACACATATCAAAAAGTAATCACCAAACTTCATTCCTTTACTCTGAGAAGCAAAATAACTTACAAAAAATAATATGTCAGAAATTTCGCAAAGGTCAGAAGTTTCGCTTGCATGACTTTCTGAAATTCCACCATATTTGTGATGCATACATGGGCGTACAAAAGGAACGAAAAAGTACATTTTTGACTGCTTGTGAACAGCGGGAAAAAGAGGCTCTCAGCTTGTTTGCTGCACAATATTTTTATTGCAGTTGTCTCTGAATGTCTTTGTCATCTGAGAGCTTAGTATTCAGTACAGCTCCCAGATATTTGTAGTGGTTAACAAATTTTAGATTTTTACCACCGATTTGTCAGTAATGCTGGGGTGACCGTGTTTTTGCACTCTTAGCCTTAAAGGTCATACCAACAGTTTTGCTGCAGTTGAAAATATTTCCATGCGATTCTGCATAAGCCTGACACACAGAT
>JGI24021J15306_10005926_pt1 | contig 14596 bp, 4 predicted proteins | sample Ectturendosymbi1_FD_15306 | JGI IMG/M metagenome (IMG submission 15306)
CCCCAGCTAACTGCTTGAAATGTGATATGGAAAATTACGTTACGTATCTTACTACAAAACAACAAACATTGCCGAGAAAATCATGATTGTTACATTAACTTTCACAAAATTCAAGCTAGAGCAATGGTTCCCAAACTTCTCTACTTGCGGACTCCCGACTGCTCTGCATTTCACGAAAAAAGGATACCAGTAGCGTAGCCAATTTTTTGGGGGGCCAAAATATTTGACTTTAGGCGAGAAACAGTATTTTTGTTTGGGACGCCCCTTCTCAAAGCACAAAATGGCTAGATATGCTAAAAATTTGGGGTGGCCATGCCTCCCCCTGGATACGCCTATGACGGATACGTTATGGTCACTTGACCAACATTACCAACAAACAGGCGGGAAAAGAGAGACAATTTACACTCTCCCGTATACGATTTTAGGGCCTGTGAAAGGTTGGCACACTGTGCTAACGAACATTGAATGTGAGGCGATGTGACTGTTCTTGGAGAACACACATCTGGTACACTCCTGTACACCCCGTCTCGGTGGTACACCCCTGGAAAATTCTGGTACACCTTGGTGTGTACAATACACCCAGTTGAGAAGCACTGTGCTGGATTATGCACACAAAACATGGTTTTGAGGTAAAGCGAAACGATCAAGCCTAATAGGCCTCCACTCCGTTCCAGCAAGGCTGCAAACCAGCGCGCTTGGCTGCGCACGATGAACCTCAGGGAAACGTCACAGCAGCTGCCCGATACCCTTGCCACAGGCCACCACGCACGTGCTTCAGCGTGAGCAGACCAAGTCCACACTGTGTTAGTATTAGATTGTTTGAGGTTCACAAACGGAATGCTATGCTTTGCGTTTTAAAAATATTAACGGCGAAACATCATCACCAATGTGTCACAAGGATTTTGCAGACAAGTTCAGAAGCTTTATAACTGAATGAAGAACTGCCGACAAACGTGTTAACGCTTTTTTATGAATCGCAAACAAGTTCTGCCAAATGCAAATTGGAGTATAACAGTCTGGAATTCACTGTTTTCTTCCAGAGTCTTCGTGTCGGTCACTCAGCAAATTCCTATTGAGGGCAGTAATAGTATATTACAGTACGTTTCGTGGACGTAGGAAGTTGAAGGTTTAAAACAGTTTCACTTGCTGTCTTTTATTGTGCAAACAACCTTGTTGCTTACTTATCACTCGTTATGGTTGTAAGATTTTCACCACGAACGTTGCATACTGCTGCAACAAGCACGTACCAAAGATGTTGTCACCAGTGTGTCGGTGATCGAATTCAGCAAAAAAGGTTTTAGCGTCAGCTGAAAAACGGCTTCGGGCACGACATCAAGCTGGCATGCGTTGATTCGCATACACCCAAACGAATCAGCGAGCTGATATCTTTTGCTGCGACACGGGAGCAAAAGGTGTACTTTTGGGTGTTAATAAATGCGTTGATATCTGTCGACAAAAAACAGCACCACTGGGTTGTGACAAGTTTCCAATAAGCTGCTTACGCGCGTTTCGTTTCTTCAGTTGAAAAAAAAACTTGTTATCAGTGCGCAGTTTCTGTACACTACAGGCCTCATAGTTGATAATCAAACGACGTTTGTGTCGTATCAATGCCACGGTTTCGTTTTAGTATTGACGATGGCTTTACGCAGACGTTGACAAATTCTTGTGCAAATGCGGAATCGAAATTAAGTCATCTTGATGCGACGCTTACAGGTATAATTTTATCTACCGCTATTTTCGTTTTCTGCTGCTTATTGCAATAAAATAGGTCGTGGCCGGCAATGATCGCATTGGACGCAACGTTTCAAAAATGACATCAATTTGTTACGTATTCGCAAAGGTTTGTGACGATTTTTACGTACATAACAGTGAGCATTTATACAGCGCCACATGCGTTTTCAAAGCGCATATTCTTGCTCTAAAGGGGAGTATTTACCGGATATGAATCAATATAATCCATGCATTTGTTAATTGCGATACAGCCTGCATAAACGTTGTTACCGGGCTACATCGTGAAACCAACTTATCCAATGCCACTGATTCCAAATACCAGTTGTACATACTGTATAAATGAAAAAGGAGCACTTCTGATGAACCAAACACATTTTCATCGTTGGCCAACCTTTCTCCGGTACTGAGCTACCTGCTTCATCAGGGCCAAACAACCTGTAATAAAAGAATCTAAAAGAAGGCTGAAAGCTTGGAAAGACGTGCATGGATGATTACACCTGCTGGACCGTCAATGACATCTGCAGAGGTCTCGATGTTTTTAGAGATGACCACAATGAACAAATTTTAGACTTGGGTTCCCCAGTGTCTCTGATTGCAGCTAAAGAAGGCGATCGACTCCTTTCCTGTTCCTACTAGGATATGGAGAGCATACATTGACGAAACAGTTTGTTCAGAAGTTTTCTGTGTTCTATTGCTGTGTACTTACAGCGCAAACATGACTTGACTTGACTTGACTTCTGCACATAAACAACATTGCACCTGCCAATAAGTTTACCATGGTGACAGAATCTAATTGCCCCATTGCTTTCCTGAACACCATCATACATCACATGCTTCCGGCTTACTCGGCGTTTCAGCAAATAGGAAACCCGGCGTTTCAGATAACAGGAAAGTCACTCATAGCGACCAGTATTTAAACGTTTGTTCAAAGCACCCCTCGCAACTCAGCATTCTGTCGTCAGTGCGTTGCTAAATCGAGCTCTAGCTGTAACAGGCTATACGTAAGTATACATGAGAACAAGCACTGGAAGAATCACGCATGAAATATGCCTCGATGCTTATTGCTTAATGGATACCCTGGTCTGATTCCGCGCCCAGACAGCATCATAGATCTCAGCCTATTAACGAACGAAGTCGCTGTTATTCCATACTTTACAGGTCGTACAAAAAGCTGAAGCGATGCTTACATCTCACAAGATAAAAACGTTTATAAAGCCAACAGGAATACCCGGTGGACATCCGTTTGTCTCAAATGGATCCTGCACGCTCGAATCATGTGCTGTTTGTCGCATTCACTGCAAGGACTGCAACTATGCTACACAGTAGTGAGAGCCCAGTTTCCAAAATCTAAGTCTCACGCGAAGAGCACCACCAGTCTGGACGTCTGGAACAATCGTTCTGACAAAAAACGCACTAACGCGGCGTGTTTTAGATGACGATCTATTGGACTAAATCAGTGGTTCTCAAACTTTTCTGCACGTTGAACCCCAATTAATGTATACAATTTTCTGTAGACCCCTTGGCCTAGCCAACAGTTACTAATACAAGGAAAGTATGTGTCAAAATAAATTGAGTACTCTTTACTTGAAATGCATAATAAAATAATGCACAATCGGAAAATGCACTACAATATTGTTTGTGACGTAACAAACAAAACAGTTTTCATAATGTCATCACAATGGATGATTTAATAAAAAACTATTCGAATCGAATGTACTTTTAAACTACTGTAGCTGAGATGTGATCAGCCCTCTAACATTTGTTTGATTTGTTGACAAACGCCATTTGCATTCCTTGCCCGATTAACAATAATTTTGAATTGGAGGCTTCATTGCTCCGATAGATCCCAGCAGTTATTCATTGACCCCCTAGCCATTCAGTGACCTCCATTCGACCCCGTGGCTATTTAGCGACCCTGAGGTGGTCCACTCGACCCCTGGGAGTCGATGAGAACCACTGGACCAAATCACAAATTTTTGGATGCGAAACTGACTTTTCAAAGCGACATGTATGAGTCGTTCCATATAAACCTCAAAAAGATCCAATATTAGTGAAGCGACCACAGGCTTATTTCCGTACATTTATAAAATTCTGAACAATAAGTGGTTGTCTATTTTGCATACGCTTTGATATCCCTGCTGTTTTTATTGTTCAGCGATTTCCCTATTCTTGTCGACTTCTTACATTTTACTGATGTTTGCACGGTTTACTTAGCTTTCCTTATCGATAACAGCTCATCAGCTCGTGATGCTCGATTGCCGTTGGCTTGAGTGCCTGTGTGTGACGGGCGCCAAGTTACTCACTTGGCTTTATTACAAGTCGTTTCGCCCTGGTAAAGGTAGGCAGCTGAACACTGCCAAAACGATGGCCAAGAATAAGAATACGTTTTAGTTTATCAGCAGAACTTCTTTTTATATTTACAGTATAAATCCTGATGCTTTTTTTGTTGTACCGTTAAACTCATGGTCGGGAATACCAGAATAGCCAGTTCAGTTTCAACAAGCAAAAAGCAAAAATTCCGCTTGCTACTGCAACGCCACTTGAGCTGACTGGCTGGGGCAGAAGCTGTAAGCCCGAACGATCTTTCTATTTCCCGCTGTTTGGGTAAAATAGGGCTTTCCGCGCCACAATGGCATGCAACCGACTAACTGAAATCTTGCAAATTATCTCACAACCGATTATTGAAATGAATTAGATTTATTGTAAAGCACAAAATATCTCTTGAAAATTGCACCCAGTTACGTACACTATGCTGAGCAGAGTTGGTTTTGAATTCAGCATTGCAATATGTTCCTGCAATCATTTGACAACTGGGCAAGAAACAGTTTGTTCAGAAAATGGGACAAGCTCACCCATCAGCCACCATTGCTTGCGCATGTGCGAAGGCACTTGTAATGCATCGGTCAAGGACACCCAAAAACAACTTCATTTTTACTACCAACCAGTGCCAGATTTACCGTTACTACTAAGGCCATAGCCGTAGGCCCTGGAATGGTTCGGTCCTCAATGTTTTTGGCCTTCCAATTAAATAATTTTTTTCTACGTGTGTTTTTCTATGACTTTTAAGCTTTATAGCTTAGTGTTGTGTTGGGTGTTTCCCTGACAGAGCTTCAGAAACTCAGAGCACTTTGTACGAAAATGCGCTGCACTTTATTCGGAGAAGACTAACGGTTAGTGCAGCAGACAGTTCCCGCCTACGGTTCGAATATTCGAGTACAGAAATGTTGAGCCGTACAGAACGTATAGAATAGAATGGATTACCAACAGTATTTAGCTATCGACAGAGGTACAGCAGGCGCAAAACGAATCAACGCGCGGCGTGGAATAAATCATTTGCCGGTAGAAACAATGCAACAATCAGCGCCGCGAAATTTGCGCCAAACCTGCACAAGGAACAATCGAGACACACACCTCTTAACACTTAGTTTCCAAAAGTTATAGGCCCATCTTTAGTAAACAGCCTTTGGTCTACAGTACCCTTAATCTGGCCCTGTTATCAACATTAACGCCCTTATATTTGCGCAACATTTCTTTTCGATACTATCTGCAGTAACCATTAATAGCGAAATATCACTAACTATGACCGCATTTCGTTAATAAGCACACTGTGGTTAAACGGGCCGAAGACCACTGATCAAGACCAACTTCCCACTATCTTTAAAATAACGCTACGATGTTTAAAGCAACGAAAGAAAGTTTTTTTCTTATCTAAGATTAAGTCAACACTTCGTTGGCTTTTACCAGTTTTTTTAAGGTGTTTTAGGGTCCGTAATACTGAAAATTAGGTCCCTAGAATCTGAGAAGATTATCGGGTCCCTGGAGGTCCATACCGGTGGTGTCAAGCGAAATTTCTGACTTGCGAAATTTCTGACTTCACACCATATACGCATGCACAGAGTAATATTCTACATAGTACATACGCTGATAAAACTGATTATTAGGGCTTAGGAATTCGTGTTTAGTCAAGTATGTCGGGTTAGGGTTTGGGTGAGATTAGAGGAATAATTGAAGTCAAGAACTAAGTCCGAAAATTTAAGGGTTAATTCCCGTGATATAGCTTGTGGGTACCTGACATCTAACCAAAATGTTTTAATTTACTCAACACACATCAAAAAACTAATTGCCAGACTTTATTTCTTTATTCTGAGAAGCAAAATAACTGAAACAATAACAGGTCAGAAATTTCGCAGAGGTCAGAAATTTCGCTTGACACCGGGTACTTAACATTTTCCTTAAAACCCTGCTTTTACCAAAAATTATGGTTAGACACTGCGCGCATGAGTGGTTGATTGCAACGAGCGTATGAAGCAAACAATTAAATTGAAACTAGTGGCAAAGAGATGATTTTGCCCAATAACGAAGAACTTGTCCCGCCATGCTGTTTGTTCTTCGTGCGTTTGAACTTGGGCTTTTTTTGTTTTACTTCATAAGGGATGTAGCTTGTTCTTTGATTAATTTAGCGTTGTAACCACCATGCTTTATTTCATCGCTGGTGTCAAGTGTGGTTTTGTGAAGCGTGTCATGAAGTTGAGAGCATTGTAGAGTTTTGCGAACTTAGACTGTTGCTCAAACTTTCAAGGCCATTCATCGGTTTTACTCATTGCTTGCACATCCTGTGACTTTATTATGAACTGCAGTAGATATTAACTGTAACCTGCTTTTTGTCGAAGACTCCTTCATTGCATGACTCTGTGTGCGAACATGTAAGACTGAACACAACTCAAGAGGCCACTGGTTAAAATCTCACCGTTATATAATGCATAAAAAAACATTAACTAACTATCTCTTGGTTAGTTATTCACACTTAAAAAAGCAAAACCATGCAGTTATTCAGCACCAAGAAAATATGAAAGCAAAAATGAAAAAAGATTCGTTTTAACTTAAAAAGGTAATTTATAGGTATGTCTTCACAGAATCTAGATAATAGAAAAGAAACGACACCCCCTATTGCTGTGAATGTTAATATTCACATTGCATTCTAGCAATTAGTACAAACACTGCCTCACTTAAACACAATATTTGCGTTGTTATAACTTCTAATTATCCGCAGTAGCTTAACTGCCAAGGGAAGTGATATACCACAATTGGCATTACGGCTACTTCAACCTCGCAACAATGATAGATGGCAGCAAGCAAATTTTATCTTATTTTCACCCTGCATGCTGTGCCTAGCCTATTTCTGACGAGCTGTATTTAATGTCCAGCTGTATCTGATTGAAAGAAAATCTTAATTCGTTTCTCTAGCGTGTTTTCACACCTGAAACAACACTTGAAGAGAAAATTCGTTCGCCATGTAGTCACAGCGGCTGAACTGGTATGGTTTAGTTTATTTACTGGTTGCCTCGTTAACACGCAGCTCTTTGGACTCTGTAAAGCCTTATCGATGAGTCAAGTCAAGTCACAACGAGTAATAAACGACCTTGTCTGCATGAGCGGCTCAATTTCAAGCGCATTTTTCCAGCCGTTTTGTCGTCACGTTTACCGCGAGTGCGACGCACTGCCTTCTTTTTCTGCAAGAAGGTTGTATCACCGCATAACCTACAAGCACGTCTTGATGCGCGCCTGACGCTACTGATCAACTGACTTTGTGGACAGCTTTAAGATCTGCTTGTTTACCTTACCGGCGCATGGTGACCCACACAACACGGTTCTTACGTCACCATCTGCCTTTTTCTCAGAGGTTTATGTGTCCCGTCGAATCCCGTCAAGCCGGCAAGACAAAATCGCTTTTGGGAACACTTTCAAACAAAATAAACTGTGATGAAACAGTTCATTCCTATTGGTCAAGTAACTTCACTCCACAGGTGAAACAAGCAAGGAATCAATCACAAATTTTTAACAGGAAATCGATTTCACGTAACACTGCGCATCGTCAGTCCTTACATCTGCAAGCAATGCTAACAGGTGAAACGTTGAAAGGTTAAAGCAAGGTCAGAGACAGTAAACGATCAATAGTGGTGAAAAATCGCACACTCCAGCTGCGACAATGAAAACTGGAAATTACGTCTTACTCAACTGAAAGTATTCACTGAAACTTCAAAACTTACTGCATATCAGTTAGTTGCCATGGGTGGCGGAACCTTTTTCAAAGTGGGAGGGCACAACTGCACGTCAAAACAACTATAGAAAAATTTTGTGGTTTGAATTGGCAACTGTTACGTCACAGTCACTGAAATATAACGTCATTGCCAAGACACCAAATGAAGGTCTAATACACTATTTCAGACAAAATTACACCACTGTGAAAACGTATCGGTGAACCACCTGAAATTAAAATGGGCTGTTATAGGGGCGACCCAGGTCAACAGCGTCACTCGGGCTCATCATATGATTTATTCTGACTGAATAAAACCGTTCGACGCCCACGTCACTGAAATTTCCATTTGCTTTCATTCTATAGCAGGCAATATCGTTGCTCTGTGACGTTTATAGTTACGTTACAATAAATGACAAGTTCTCATGATAACTTCTCAATTGCTAAAGAAACGTACGTCACAGAGCAATGACGCAACACCAGTTAGTCAGTCCTCTGCTTCCTATGCTCATTCACATTAGCCCGAGTTACTGGACAATTTATCGTTGGTTTGAAATTGTTCTCGAAATGGGATCTCTCCACTGGTTTGGGCTTCAAATCCAATGTTCTATACCAGGATTTCTCAACCTGTGGGCCATGGGCCACTAGTGCGATGGGAATGTTCAAATAAAAGTTAAATGGGAATGTTTAAAATGCAATATTCACCTGAGTCCGAACAGCTTCTTTTCAATCGGTAATAAGTCTTTCCCTTTGTGGTAGCGTAGAGGTGAAGTTGAATGGTTTGTCCACCATTTATAAATGTTAAAGTTATTCCTTTCGATAAGATCCAAACTTGAAAGATTTCTAGTCCGCTTTCTTGTAGGCATGGTTTTTGTTTGTTGTTCTGTCTTAAATGTTTCTTCAAAATGACTTAGTTTTATGTTGGGAAGATATGTTTGTGAAAATATATGAAAGGCAAAGGGTCCCAACAAATGGGCCACGGAAGAATAAGAATATTTAACGGGCCACGGCCTTGTATAATTGAAATTGATTACGCTTTGCAAGATGAACCTTTAATCAAAAACATGGGTTGCTTCTGAGCTAATAGGCTTAGCCGTCGAATTGATTGTACACGCCATCCAGAAAAACACTGCAATTTTCGGGCACTCAGTCACAAAGCAAAATGCGATTGTAGTGTTCAAGGAATAGGGACGAATACAAACAATCTGACTGCATCAAAGCACGTTTCGAAATTTCAGAAACATATTCTTTTGTCACTCTTTCCTTTGTGGAGCAATAAAATTTGTTCCTGTTATAAGCAATATTGTATATTCCGCAAAGTTCGCGTAATGCACACTTAAAAAAATTCGAAAGCAAACCATGCGTAGGTCAAAAATCCAATTATGTTCATGTTGTAAATAACCTTTCTTCACGAATATTCATAGGGTCTCAGTTAACGTTTATATCTTTCTTTCACTTACCCGTCGGTCTGTCCTTATGTAGACTCTGTGTCTGTCCCTCACATGGCCTGATTGTGGCGGTTCTCAACAGTACGGTTAAGTTCAGGTGCACTGTGGCCATAGAACGTAGACGTCACTCTGACTAACTGACTAACAACCGCTAAACCTTATCGTCCAGCACAATTAGAGGACCTACTGCGTGACTCGATAGAAAGTGTCAAAAAACAGTGAAGAACGATCAGATCCGAAAAACGGCGATGATGCAGAACAACCATTGCACTGAACTTCCTTTCGTTTTTTTCAAACAACCATACAGTTGTTGCCCGTCAAGGAGAACCAGAGGTCATCTTATAACTTTTAACTACTTTACAAAATAGCTTTACAAAATTACAATCACTTACCGAGTGATAACTTCAGCACTCGTAAGCGGATATTCGTTCGAAAACTTCCAACGAATAGGCTTCCTTTCGTTAGGAACCAAATAGATCTAAGCAATTTGTTCAGATATGGCTGAGTGGTGCTGATGCACTGCTTTCCGAACAGGAACCTAAATGCTTAAGGCGTATCAATACGTTGCTAACGCAAGTCACAGTTTGCATTGCATTGGACAGAAGGCACACCAGATTTCCGTGAACTATTTTCGAATCACGGTGTGCTCCAATCTAGCGAGGGATGTTAAACGTTCATGCTGTAATCCGTTTGGGTGGTTCCCTACTTTTCTGCATACTGATATTTCCCAAATGAAATGTGATTTTTCATTCATAAAAATAAAGTTCAAAACGGTGTATTTGCAGTAGTATCTCACCTCACTAACTCCTGAACTTTTTATATTCTCTCTCTGCTTGTCAGTGCAATAATGCAACTACAGTAACGCAAATTGTATATGACTTTTTTGCAACAGTGAATTGCTGTTTAAATATGTCTTGGCGCTGGCCTCATATTTTTGCTTAATGTGAGTGTTTCAATGTAACTAGAGCTGGTTGAGATAAACAATCCTTTGTTTCGTTGACATTAAAACAAAAGATCTGTAAAGCACGAGAAATATTGTTTTCAATTTTGAAACAAAAATCGTTTTGAAAATAGTTCTGTCCACGCCCATGTATGACGCGTTACGCTTGGTTTTCCTTGAGTGATTTCTTGTCAGTGAAGCATCTTGGCCTCAGGGCCAGAGTGTGGGCTTTCTAATTGGAGCGCTGAAGAACATTTCCTTTAGTTGACCCTGGACCGTTGTGATCAATGCGCGGGCTGCTGTGAGAACTACAGCCTGAGTTTGATCAGTGCTTTGGCTGTCACTGTTATACTTTTTATTCCTATTCGATGCCTTTCCAATTTAATTCAGGTTTAGCAAATGAGCTGTTCATGCAAAACACGCCTTGTTTCGTGATTGGAATATCACAGCAGCGCTTACGGAAAAAGTGTTCCAAAAATTGTCATAAACCAGTGTATGTTGAACGCAACCAATACTCCCCTCTAAACTGCGTAACTGCGCAGTACAACCAGACCATTTACGCAGTGAAATCTCATTTTTGCGCGCTTACAACATTCCAAACCATTGGAAAAGCACGAGAATATGGAGAAGCTATTTTAATTAAATGTATATTTTGTTCGTATTTTTATAAGAATTTATACTTATTTTGAATCACCAAATTTGTAATTCATTTAGAACTCTGCTAACTCAAGTCTTAAAATCTTAATTCTTACTAAAGAAAACATTTGCTCAGTGTAAAATTTTCTTAAAGGAAACACTGAAAGCTACCTTTTCTTGGAAAAAATCAGCTACTGCAAAAAGCTTTTTCTGGTAATTTGCTTTTATTTTCGAATATTTTCAAAATTCGTTCACACACGTGATTGCCAGCGAGAGGTGTGACGTTATTTCATTAGGCGTTGTACCCTATTGTCGGTCTAGTTGCTGTTGCCTACAGCTAAGCAGCCTCCGACTACTGGTAGATGGCTTATGGCCTCTTCGAGATTTGTTTTCAGTTCGTTTAAACGTGTCTTAATTATCGGCTAAACAACGAGGCAGCAGATACAGTTGGGCAAATATTTTTTGTGGTTTCTTTTCTGCCCTAGCTTGACCTGTGTCTCAAAGGATCGAATAGAAGGATCGCAACTGCTTGCTGTCATACAAAAAATGCTGGGAAAATTTTTATGATGCGATTGTTACTTTAAGTTGGCTAATTGCAACTGAGCTAAAGCATGGAAAAGCGTGGTGGGTTTCCATCAGCACTGAAATATTTCATTACTCTGTAATTTGGCAATGAAAGCAATTTCCTAAAGTTTTTTTTTTGCAATAACAATCCTTTATAACCTTGCAACATTGATAGTTTCCGGTTGCACAAGATAAGGTTCTAGGACTACAGCCAGCCGGACAACTGTCACCGGACAACTGCCACTTAGGACAGCAGCCACCTAAAGGGCAACTGCGACCCAGCCAACCGCCACCTCGGACAACTGCTGCCTAGGACATATTCTCGGTGCTACTATAGCGTGAGGTCTACCACACCATAGCGTGAGATCTACCTGGTGTTAGCACTACATCGTGAACTCTACCACTGCAAAATAAGAAGAACGGTGAAAACAAAACATGTCATCATAATTTCCATACATTTGTTCTAGCGATACACATTTTGAACATCTTCCAAGAATGACGCAAATAGATAATTGGAATTTTTTCTCATCGCCGTCCAGCAAAAATGGTCAAGATGAGACTGGAACAGCTGACAACCAACACCTCGCATTCTCTGCAGTATTATCGTTTTAGCGTCCAACCACGATCGCCCAATTGTCTGTGTGTGTGCTCCTGTCACTGGATCCACATAATGTTGCTGGCAGTTCACTGTAGAATGCTGGTACCCGATGGTATTTAGGTTGCTATAAGCAGGCCACTCATATGAATGAATAACCGAATCATATGCGTATTCCCTTTCAATAATGATTAGAGTATTGCGACCATGCCGTTCCACGCAAAAGTAACGACAGTCTGAGGCTTGTTAAGACCAAAAACCCAAGGCCCATCAATTCTTGGGCCTCACACTATGGGAACTGACGCGGTAGACCTCACGCTATAGGAGCACCGAATTCTCTATATACGTTTATTGCCATCAAAGCCATTTGAACTTCACATGGTGCTGCTGTCATGTTAAACATTTTGAAACCACAAATGCGTATTACAAAAGTGCATTCGTCGTCTGACCACATTAAAGAACCTTCACTTCAAGTCAGTGCAGGCTGCAAACCTTAATTTTTTATGAGCCATTTCATGTTTTCACAGCTCAATTCCTCCATGGACATTATTGTATCGTATTCGTTCCACGCACTCATCAAACCCGTTTACTTCCGTTCATTTTAATTTCTGTGCATTCTTTTACCTTAGCTTTTGATTTGTGAGTTACATGACGGCAAATGCAATGTTGCAACTCACTTTTGCTCTGCCATGTTGAAGCAATAATACAGGTGCACACTGGTTTCCAACCGCTGTGCCGCGAGAATTCCTCCACGTGTCGCAACGCGGTTGTGTAAACTGAATTTGATAGCTCGTGTGTGATGTGTACAACCAGTGTCGTACGCAGAAAACTTTTATGGGGGGTTTCATTCAGTGGCATACGGTGGTCATTTGTATTTGATGAGCGTTGCTTGTGACGTCACAATTTGACGTCATATTCATGTTTCCAAACCAACGTTTGGGCGAAGTTTGTTGACACAATATGCATACTCTTCTACACGCACTCTCCTTATTTTATGTGTCATTGCACTGAATATAAACTATCAGCGCTCCAAGTTAGGATATCGGAGGAAAATAAACTCAATGCTACGACACAGCAGTTCATAACTGCAAAAATATAAGGCTGCGCATTGAAACAGGGGAGTAGAACACTAACCATTGCGTCAGAGCAATTTACAACTACAAAATGAGGCTGCGCTAATGTCTTGTCGAATACGAGCAGTCGAGCGCGGCTGGACGGGCCAGGGTTGCCGGACATCTCTTAAGAAAAATAGCCAAAATTATTGATTTTTATTTTCCCAAGAGTTTGTTTAGAAATTGCTGGTTTATACTGATTTTTTCGGTTATTGACAGCACATGAATGAAGGTGAAGATGGTTCAAAAAAGAGAGGCTGCTCTTCCATAACGTGATTCACGTTGTGCGAAACTGCTTATTATGACGTCACAAATACACAGGCGAATATTAGATTAAAAATAGTTCAATGGAAACTGAGTGGTCTCTTCTGCCTGGTGGACCATTTTATTCTACATCAGTTTGTGAAGCTTCATATTTAGACAGGATTTTAAAGCAATTTAAAAGTTTTCCTGACTATTTAATGGGATAAAAATCGACACAATCAAATTTATAGGTTTATGAGCGAAGTTAGAGAGATGGAAAAGAGAAAAGATTTTAGCTTCAGAAAAAGAGGACAAATCACAGCTTTATTCAAGCATAATGACCTCAAACAAAAAGATATAGCCAAAGATGTAAATGTATCAACTCAAACTGTTAGTGCTGCAAAAACGAATATGGAATTGGGAAGAGAGATGAACAGTTCAATGATGGGAAAATGTGGACGGAAGTGGAAAATAGCACCAAGCTTGACCGAAAAATCAGAGCAATGGCATTGAACATAGAATAGCTTGATGTAAAAAACTTTGCATGGAATTGACAAATGCGGGTATTATTGTGGAGAGTAGAACCACCAATAACCGTCTTCTGGAGCAAGGTATGAAGTCACACAGGTTTAGAAAAAAGCCTCGTTTAACATAGTAAATGAAGCATGCGAGATATCAGTGGGCTGTAGCCTACAGAAAATTTGACATCAGGGGATTGGTCCAAAGTAAGACACCTGACAAAGATTAAAAGTGAATATACAATGACTTTCTTGATGATGATAATGTCTTTCTGAAGAATTGACATCGATTATACAGTGAGTCTACGCTTATTGAAAACATTTCCAGTCAATTTTCTTAGCCAACAATTGTTACTGAAGATGCTTTGGGAGCTGCTCAAGAACAGCCAATGATGATTTCCTACATATCATAATGAGAATCTTAAACATGGTTAATTTCTTTGTTTCAGGTTATTTTTTTGGGATGAATCAACCATTGCTGTACTTGATAAGTTCTGACGAGGAATTTATCCCAGCATATTTGAACAAGACAGGAAAAATTCTTGTCAAGATCATGTTTGGGGGGTAATATCAGTTTGTGGACAAGCCGATTCCACATCATTGAAACAAATAAAATACGTAGAAGTGCTAGAAAGACGCCTGCTAGTACTACAGTAAGCTACAAGTTAAGGAGTGGTCTCCTGGCAGCGATGTCATTTTTCAGCAGGATGGCGCTCCATGCCATACTGGAAAGATCTCGTTGCAAGGCTTCAGGGACAACAAATTTAAGGTATTA
>JGI24021J15306_10005928_pt1 | contig 14595 bp, 9 predicted proteins | sample Ectturendosymbi1_FD_15306 | JGI IMG/M metagenome (IMG submission 15306)
CTAATGGTTGGTTTACTGCATGCGATGGCTTTTATGGTGCTTCTGCTTGTTGGCTGAGTCATATGAAACAATAAACCATTACCATTACACGAAATGAAGCAGATGCATTGGCCAAATGCATGAACACCATAGAAATTGCCCTAATATGTGAACTTAGAAATGATATTTTGCAGCGCTACACCAGCAGTAGTAAGTTACTGCAAAGTAATACCATNGAACTAACACCAGCTGTTGGCCTGCTGAAAAAATCTTGGAAGAATGCCGAGGGAAGTTTGACTATTATGAGCAGCAGGCAGGCGATTGCTGTGGCAGCAGTACATACAAATCTGAAAGTCAGCGAGTACCCAAACGTACGAGGTATCTCTGTGATGGAGATGCCAGAGATGCTGTGGAAGGGATGTCGAGCCAGCAAACGCTTAAAGTCACCACCTTTTATGTCACAATTGATCAACTGAAGAGCGCACTAGAGAAACGTATTGAGGCATATTCCCTAGTGCTGCAGAGATTTGGTGTTTTAACTTGGAGTATGATACCATGTCAGATGAAGATATTGATGTTGTTATCACAAGACTTGTTGGTGTGTATTCGAAGTACCTGTCTTCCGATTTCCCAGCAGAATTCCGTCAATGTATATGCTGGATTAAATACGCAGAGACACCATGAAATAGCATCAAGTAGAAGTTCCCAGATGACGTTTCAAATGCTGCACACTACTAGCGTTTATTATGCATTTCCGAACACAGAAGTAGCACTCCGAATTCTATTCTATCTGATGGCAACGAATTGCTTTGGAGAACGCTCTTTTTCGCAACTAAAAAGAATTAAAGATGTAAAACAATCAACAATTGGTACAACAACGTCTTGATACACTGGCACTTTTGTGCATTGAAAGTAAATTGCTTCAAAACATTGACCTAAAAAATAGTTTATGAATTTGCTGTTTCAAAAGCGCGCAAAGTTGTAATCTAGCTGGGCATATGAAGGCTATCTATCAAAATTACTGTTAAAAATATTGGCTGTTCTAACACATTGTGTAATAAATTTTCCGTTGCCAGGTCCAATTTTTTTTCTTTTGAGCCGAGAATATCAGCTTTTTCAGGCCACTCATCAAAAAATGCCTTAGGGCCAGCCAGTGGCGTAGGGGCACAATCTGCCGCCCCTGGCCCTAGCAGAAAATCCCGCCCCCTGGTGCGGGCAGTGGTGTTATGTTTATGACGTCATCGTGCTCAGTCAAGCATGGCATGATCTTTTGTTTTTTGAAGACCTTTTTGCAAGAACTTTCGCCAAATTTAGCGTAAATTGGGCGACTGCTTAACCTCCCCAAACACCATGCCGCGGGGCCTAACGCACCGCTGCAGCTGGTAATAGCTACAACATGATGACATCACCATATCAGCAGAGTATTTGAACAAGTAACAGCTATTATAAACAGAAAACCTTAGGTTGGACTGTTTCCAAACTAAAAAAAAGATTATAAGGCAACAACAAATTAAGAAGCATGAACATAAAAAGTAACGATTTTGTAGCATTTACTCAACAATTTGTATTTTCGTACAAACACAAGATTTGTAGGGGGCTGGACTTGGTATGATCATCACCATTACTCAACTCTCAAGACGATTAACAGCCAAACAAAAATTTTCAAACACTGCGACAACAACTTGATAGATATTTATAATCTTTTGTGATTTCTTCTGGCAGTATCTCGTTGCGCAATTTTTACAAGTATGTCACTAGTTTCAATTATGAATTTGTTCATTTCACGAAAATTGGAGAAAAATGCATTTCCTTAATGGGAGTTGTTCTTTGATGTAGCTTCAAAAATGGTTATATGTCTTGGTTATTCTATTTAAATAAACCATCAAACAGTTGCACTGATACTTACCCAGGCAAGTATTAGCGCAGATGCATTAAACAATACATAAATACACTCTTCGAGGCAGATCCAAACTTCCAATAAGTTCCAAAGCACAATCGTCGGATCTTATAAGACGCAGTGCCAATTGCCCACAGAATAATAGCTTTCATAAACCTTTACAGAAGTAGACTATTTACAAAAAAGTACAAAAATCTTTTTTCATAAACGTAATTGTCTTTGCGGCCAACAAACTCCTGTTTAAATTGTCATTATAATAGCATACAAGTTGTAGTTCCTTTCAGGTACTTCGTCGTTTCTTTCAACTAGTGCGGGCGTGAGACTAAGGTTTCAGTGTTTCTCCAGAACAATTTTTTTCATGAGCAAAACTATGGCCTGTGACGTATGCTGAGGATTTACGCAGGCAATATGTTGCAGTTTTGATTTCATGAAAACAAAAATATCTTCAGCTGGCAAGGGGTGATACTTTTTTCTCTCAGGAAACTAACTTGAACGTCAGCAAATTTTTAGGAAACAAGTCTGTTATGATATTTTGCACACCTTTTTTAGAGGTATTACTTGCAGTCCTGCAACGCCTGCTTTTAGAAATAAAATATATTGCCACTTCATTGCCAGCTGAAAACCTGTAGTGTTGTACAAATTTCTAAGGTCTGGACAACATCACTCAATTGCGTGACAAAGTCGATGAGGATGTTTCTGAAGTGACAGCTGACATTATAATGATACTTCTGTTGTAATTGATATGGTTTTGAAGATAAAACGTTAAGTTCTAGCAAGCCGTAGCAGCAACGACAACAGCTAGAATGCTCGGGAGATTTGTTTTTGTTTTTGCAGCTTTCTTGCACAGCAAAGTCACAGGAAACTAAATGCTGATGACGTTAAAGCATGATGGCTGCCATGCTGTTCGAGTTTGAAACAGCAATCATCAATCTGCACATGTTTACTTCGATTCTAGTGGTATCATGGCACATGTTTCTCGAAAGGAAATTATTGGCGACTTATTCTTTCGCAAATAGCTCACGTTTCATCCTCATTGGATCAATCGATCATTCTTTGTTCAACAAAGTAGCTGCGGCAATACAAATGTGCTCTCTTCTTAGCACTTGTGCAAAGCTGAAATGGTTCGTTTTGATAAGCTCTGCATTCCAGAAGCATCATTCCTTCTTATTTCATATTAAAAGATTGAGGAAGCTCTGAAGTGGTTTGAAGTGTTGGTTTCTGAAACAATTCTCAAAAGCATAGAGCCATAGATTACTATTTTCGTAATTTTGTAATTCAGAACATCTGGTGGTATCCCTTTTGCAATTTTTGTAGGCTATAACATCACTGTTGAATGTTGACAGTAGTTCTCTGTTTGCAATCAGCACTTAGTTTTTCTTCGCTTTAGAGATGATATTTTGTCGTTGCTTCAAAATTTTATGCAAGGGGTCTTGAGTAGATTTGCGCTGTCAGAAAATTAGTTGCGCCACTTGTTACGAAAGTTAAAACCCTGTAAGTCCCGCATGCCCCACTTTTCTTGTTGAATTTTTCAACACCGTAATTCGTCAGCCGACTGAACTATAAGAGAGCTGTTCAAACCCTTGAAAGATGCGGGAATTCTTGTAGCTTAAATTTTTACAAAATTGGAAAGTTTTGGATTTTTTTGTTGATGACGTCATAATGGGAGTAGGTTTAGGCATTTTTGTCCGAGGTTATGAGCTCTGGGTGCCAACCCAACAAGTCAATTTTTTGACTCAATTTTTTATTGGAAACTAGCATAAGAATACTATTGTCTCCTGCAAAATGCATCTTGTGCTACCTTAAACTTTTTAAACCTGCAGTAGTTTTTCAATAACTTGTTTGTTCCGACACGTTTCATCTATACAAAAGAACAAACATATGTTTCAGGGCAGCAAATGTTTTTTGACCTGCTGTCATCTAACCTCTGATCTTACAATAGCACCTACATTGCAACTCAAGAAATTCTTAACTATGACGACGAACAAATATAAATTAATTCAATTATTCACAGTTTGATTTTAAACTTAGATAAAGCCTGTGTTTGACACAGCGAGCTGAAGCATTGTGACATTTTAAAAATATTCTCTAATGACTATCAAAACCGTGTTTAGATGCCTGTACGTTCAGCATGGCCCTCTTTCAAATTGTCGACCTGCAGCGACAATCATAGCGGATTACACTCACTGCTCTGTAACATCAAAAACTTAAATTTGGTAGAATAATGGTAGCATTTGATAAGACTGTGCAAAAAGCTTGTGTTTTTTGAAAAAATGATATGTAATGCCTGCAAATAGTGCGGTACAACAAGCCATTGTACTCTTTTGAAAAAAGTTTCCCGAGAAAGGTTTAATACACAAATACGATACCAGTTGAAATCCAAACGTTTTGATCATGAATAAAAGCAAAGAAGGTGAAACGGTGCTTCATCACACACAACTTCATGCGCTCTTTCTCTGAAAATGAAATAAATTAAAAAAAAACTGTGTGTAAAAATATAGGTCTCATTCGTAACACTGATTCACATCAGTATGTTTTATGTATTTGGATGACCCAATTCGTCTTAGAACCATGCGTAAAGTGTATATCCCTAAATTTCGCTTGAAGTTATCCATGAAAACCACGGAATATGTAATTCGCTGAAATTAAATGTGTTTCAGGCTTCGTTCCAAATACATAAAGAAAAAACTATTTTTGCAGTCATTTATAAATCTGACTGACAATCGTGGTATGCAATGTTTTACCAACAATCAAAATGTAGAGTTAATCAAGCTCCTATCATTCTTATAGACTGCGTCCATCTTAAAGCGCACGTTGCACTCAAGACGCATGCTACTTTCTGGTTTCTCTGCCTCTTGCTCAGCGTTAATGAAGGGATGTAGGAGAAAGCAGTCACGACAAAACTAGTCGCGTGCTCTATGGTGCACAGCTGGTGGAGAAGAGGGTCAGCACTTTTTATCTCAAGAGGAGCATATATAGAAACCAGTCAAATTCGGTCCTAACAAGACCTTTCCAAGGAACATTTAAAAAATGCTATACCAGCATACATGGGCGTCGGAAGAGGAGAAAGAGAGGCGAAGGCCCCTGGATTTTGAAGTTTGGTATTTTCCTACTACCTTTTTACTAGAAAAATGTTTCTATCTCAGTTTCGAGTTGGTAAAATGAAGTGTTACCGCTGTTGCCTCCCCCTGGAAAAAATCTTTTTGGCCACGCCTGTAAAAATCCACTATTGGTTCCCCTCTGAAAAAAAGTTTTCGACGCCCATGCCAATATACAGCACTTTCAGACCGGTTTGCTGACAGCTTAAACTCATCCAATGATTGCTTTAAGATGCTTATTCAAATAAATCAATCTGTAAGAGAGCGCAAGAATGTCAACGCAGCCGTGTTAGTTAACAGTTCTTATTCATTTAAAAATGCCTCCGACCAACAACGTAACGTCAGAATGAAATGCCTGCCTAATAGCTGTTACCCACAAAAGCGCACTTTTATAACACAAGCACACGAAGCATCTGCAGCATCTGGTTTGTACCAATCCCTTCCAATTTTAACATTAGATGATCTGATGAAACTGAATTTAATTACAATCGCTTACACCTCGCTGCTTCCATCACAAAAACACTGCCTAAATTTTTGACAACCTATGTGAATACTTTTAAAAATCACACATGTACTACACTAGAAACCGCTGCAATCACAATTTCTTTAAAGCCATCAATAAATACAAATATCTGAAATAAGTCAACTTAGCATTGAGGTGGAGAAGAATGGGTGTTTTTAAACTGGATATCAAATTCCTAGGTCCCATTAGTTTGCGAACATACGTTAAAACCACGTTTTTGCTCGTGATGAACAAATTCGATCCGCATTGCCGTGATATAAAACAAAAAAATCTTGTAATATATCTATAGCATACATTTTTTGTGTGTAGTCTATAGCTCAGCGAAGCTGGGGGCAATATCCCCCAATTCCGAAAACTGCAACCAAAATTTTTAAGTTAATGAAGCTTTTGATGTGTAAGCCAAAGAAATATTGAAAATTAACGCAACTGCTCAAGGGAAAGTTGAATGAACATCGTAGATTTTTCTTTTTGTACACTTTTAAAACTAAATGCGTGTATAGTGGTTTAGTTGTGGTTTGTCATGGGGGATTCGAACGCGCAACGGAAGGAACGCCGAGTCCTTTAGAGCAGGTGTCCGCAAATAGTGGGTCGTGACCCAAATTTGGGTCGCGAGACCTTCTACACTGGGTTACGAACAACTCAAAATTACATTTTAAATTTGTCATTCTCAGTTAAATAGAATAAATGCAATCATTTACTCATTTATGTGCTAAGTTTCATACAATTTTGTGCAAGAAAATTGCTACTGCCAATAATTGTCTTAAATTATATATTTAATCATAAATTATTTTCCTCAAAATTATATGCTCATGAAATGTTTGGGTTGCGAGAATTTAGAACTATTTTTTAGGGTTGCGCCAAAAAATATTTGCGGACCCCTGTGCCCTCGACCAGCTTCACAATTCTAGACATTTATTTGTGATGATAAAACATGTACTGTGACGGTTCAACCCTGGGTTTTTCTTTTCGTTGCGGTATTTCGGTCATTTGTCGGAAATGACTTAAAAGCCTCTGCCCTTTTTTCGTTTCCAATATTTTTTATAACTGAATTGACTTAATTTTTTTGGGACATTAAAAAATTTGGTCAATGACTGAAAAAGCACCGAAAAAGAACCAGTTCCAATCACAAATCATTTGAGGCCTTGACGTTTTCATCAATGATTTCCCATTACTTTGCGGGCGAGTAAAAATCAGTCCTGTCAAATAATCAGAATCTGACCTGCGCATGATCTCAAGATGTATAAGCTTTCGTCTTATGTTACTCGCCACCATATCCAGCACTAAATTTGAAATTATTCAGCTGCAATGAGATGATTCAGCAGCAAAATCTAACGTAAGTAGGAAGATGCTTTTTTATTGTGAGTGCTGAGGGCATGGCACTGCCATTACTTACAGATAGCTTGCAATCTGCTTTGTCGGTAAAGCGCATGTGCACTAAAACCACATTAAATATTTTCCCCGTTGGTTGGATTTTGTTTTTTAAGCACCAATAAAAAAAGACTTCAATCAGTCACGCTGGAATGGCTAACTCAACCAACGAACGGTTGTGTTAAGCTGCGGCGACAAGTATTTCTTAACTCTATTGCAGAGGGGTGTGATAATCCATTGTGACTTCATTTTCGCAAACAAGGAACATTGAATATTTAAATGTTGAGACTTGGCCGTTGTTTGCACCCCCCCTACGAAAATTCTGCCTACGCGCCTGCTGTGAGCATAGAACACGGGTCCACAAACTACGGCCCGTGAAGCCATCTCATCCGTCCTGCCGGGGTGATTTTGTCAGTAGTGAAAAAATAACATATTTACGAAAAATTTGTTGATTTGGTAGAAGGTGACACATCCCGAAACGATCACATTACGTAAGAAGTCCAGCCTTCGAACTGTTGCGTACTAGCTTGTGTGGCCCTCTGACAAAATGTTTGGAGACCCTGGCATAGAATAATGGCATTCAACTGCGTATTATTCCTGCTATATATTGCTACAATTACTTAGGATTGGACTTGGGAAAAAGTTAATGTCCACTGTCCCATTCCATTAGGTTCCTGTGAACAAGCCTGAAATGAGAAAATATAACGTTTGTGAGTTTTCTAGGTAAACGCAACTGCTAAAACTATTGGTTAGCACTTCACACACACCTTAAACTTAGTGACAATTTTAGATTTCTTCCATTATTCTCACTTCTTTCCACAAGAAGGAAAAGATTGGGTTTAATTGCCACATATATTTGTAGTAAATTATTACTTGCTAAATTATAAGCTTTTGCAATATATTTTAGTACTAAGCGGGGAAAACGTTATGGTTTTCATTTGAAATTCAGTGTTAGGTTATTTTTGAGTGATTTTCCAGTGAGTAAAACAAAACAGGCAAAAAATGAAGCGCAACATGTATGCTTTCAAGGAATAACATGCACGGAAGCAGTGTGCAGTGCAAAGCAGGTTGTAATGAAGATAAACTTTACAACAGTTTAAATCAGCCATGTCCAACCCACGGTCCCACTCTAAAGATGTGCGTAGACTTAGGTCAGGTGAAATTTTCGTTGTTGTGTATGAACAAAATGAAGGCACCGTGTCCTTATTTTGATTATAATAAATTTGACATTTTGATGCAATGATTCTCCGTACCACTTCATCACATCTGTACTGCGCATGTGGCAATTTTCCATGTGTCCAATGACATCTCGGTGCAAAACTGATTTCTAGTTTCCTAATTTCTAACCCTGTTGCTTATAGGTACTAAACTGACTTCTACCCTTGTTGTTCCATTGGCCCTATACTTATTTCTACCCTTGAAACTCGTCAATGACATTACAATTAGTGAACGATTAGAGGTAACAAACAATGGTTAAAACCAAACACGCAACGGTCGGCGTTGCACACAATCATCAATCCTCAACAATAGCTGTTAGCAATCGAACGCATTCAGTAGCTAAATTTAGGTTACTTCGAACAAAGTCAGTTATTCAGTGCGCATGCGACCCAACATTAAGATAGTGACGTAAATATTTGGCCCAGTAAGGCATTTGGGCTGGTTGCAACTAGCTTAAATCTTGCATTTGAGATGCTTTTGAAGTATTTTTACTCCATCTGCAACAAAAAGCTTGAATCCTTCAAACTTGTAGGATGAACTGGTAACCAGTTATGGAGTTTACGAAAATGTATATTTATTCACAGTTTTTAGTACATTTCAATTAAAATGAAGATTTTCATTGCTTTTGTTTTTGAAATGCTTTTAATTCTAAAATAAAATCCAAGTAAAACGTGACCGTTATTATACGTGGACTGGTTGGAAAATGCTGATGAGAGCAGAGACTTTTAACTCTGACTTTCGACATGAAAATTTGATTTTTGAGAGAGCAAACGAAAAGATCAATGATAATTAACTGTCAAACGTAACTACTGTGAGGAAATTTCGGAAAACTTTATCTTTAGAAAAACGATTTGAAGCTAATGCTTTGATACTTTTTGAAAAAGCGTAAACTCACATATCTTAATTCATGAACACAAACGTTTTGCAAACCTTCCAAAAAACGTAAGGTCTTCGGTAAAAGAATCCCAAAATGTGAATGAGTGAAGCTGAAGATTTGCTTTGTGTAAGTCGCAGTCAGTATTCCCTCTAAGAAAATTCTACACTGAGCAAATGTTTGTTTGTTGTGCACGAAGCGCATGCAACTGCGCAACTACGCAGACACACAAACAGTGAAGCAGGGGCGGATCCAAGGGGGGGGGGCGATTGGGGCGATCGCTCCCCATAAAACCAACGAAAGTTAGTTTATTTACCATGATTTTGTACAATTCGGAAAACAGTCTTCGCAATATTATTCGGAAAACAGTATCCCTAATAAGACCCAACTGCCAAATATTACTGAACTCGCTCCCCCTGACCTTACAGGCTGGATCCGACCCTGCGGTGAAGCGTTCCAAACGAAGGGCTATGCGATATATATACCGCATTAAATTTAGAATGTTGAAAGTGTTCGAGAATGAGATAGCACTGCGCACTTGCGCGGTTGCGCACCTCATAGGGAACACTGGTCGCAGGCGTATAGTTTTCTTTTAGTTTTGCATGAAACAGTTCTTAGGGTGCGATTGAACCCTTGTCGAGGCAGAATCACGAGACAGATGTCGTCATGTTTGAACCAAACATGTGGTCTTTATTACGTTACAAACGAGAGAAACGTTGGCGCTGGACGCTACCACGCTGCCCCGATGAAAAGAAGCAGCGGCTCCTTACGCAAAACACAGATTCACTTAAACGTGGCACACGGGCGGGAGCACGGCACTCGTTCCTCAGCACACGGTATATCATGTCTGAGCAAGTGCTTGTCAGTAGCTTGTTCCGAATGCAGGCAGTGACGTAGAGTCGAGTTCTTTTGTCGTTGTGTTTACGCGTTTGCTTGCAAGGCTTCCAGATTTTTGTGCAGGCTTTCATCATCTGTTATTCCATGCCCTGAAACACATACTCCCACCTTGCAACGCCTTGCCAATCTGAGCCAACCCCCCGCCCAGACCATTTCTGAAATACACCACAGAGGAAACGTCAACGGGAGGAGGACAGCCGCTCGTCAGCAACGTCTACAAAAGCGATGTAAAACTTTGTTAAAGATTTAGTCGCTGTTGGCCACAATATCACACACCACACTGAAGTTAACAAGGTATGCATTTTGCATTTATTCAGCTGCAACTTAATGATCATGCGTCACAAAAAAAAACAAAAAAGTTAAACACAAAATGATGGATTGCAAGTATAATGATGAGTTAAATACAAGCAGAGTTTGGCAAATCACCACATCCATTTTTTGCTGCAACAAAATTTAAAAGTTCTAAACACGTATTGTAGGGAAAAAAGTATAAACAAACTGCTCCATCAAATGCTTTTCTAAATGGTGTACGTGTACAATTTTTTGACAAATGCGTCACTGAAGGATGATGACGATATTCAGAGACAAGTGAAATCACTATACTGTGCAGCAAACAAACTCAGAGACACTTTTGATCAGTGCTCTCCTGCAGTAAAAAACACCCTATTTCGTGCCTATTGCATGCAGGCGCTTGGCCAGAAATTTTGATAGGGGGGGCAAACAATAACCGAGTTTCAACACTTGAATATTTGATGTCCCTTGTTTTTAAAGCACCATCCTTAAAATATGCATTTTTCTGACGTTTTTTTTCTGAACGATTGTGTTCAGATTTAAGACTAAAGCCGGAAAATAGAAAGTCTATCTTCCTTGAATCGACAAGTTTTGAAAGTTTGTTTTTAGTAAAGTTTGAAGCTTCTACTTTGGATTAAAGCCACCATTTGCTCGTAAAACTTTCTTGCGAAAGCGATTGTGAAAAGCGCGCTGCTATAAGTGCAAGATCTGTAGTATGCTTTTTGCAGCCAACATTTCTGTTGAGCAAGAAGTCATCGTGGCCGCCATTATAACTGCGTTATTATATTTACACGCTTCTGATGTACAGCAACACAAGTTCAACCGAAGGCGAGTAGCGACTTCGCTTCAAGACCCCGAATCCCGAAGTAGGTCTGCAAAAGTTGCGCGCATATGAGACGTGGACCTTGTCCGATTCTTCAGCGACTGGTTGACGTATGCAGCTGATAACGTGAAAGCTAGAGTCCTTCAAAGTGTTTGAAAAATGTTTGGATTTTAATGTGATTAAAACGCTACCAAATGCGACTGCGGTAGCATTGTTGTATTCTCCTCCTTCCAAAAATATTAGGTATTTAGCTAGCTATTTGGAGCTAACAATATAATGCATAAATATGATAAAGACAAATTTGTAAATTGCATAAAGGTATACATGACCCCTAAACAAACTTCACTTGTGAAAATGGTTGTGCATTTGTGAAAAAATCAATTACCACTACGGCTCTGCGCTAAAGTTAAGAAATATTTGTCGTCGCAGCATAACACAATGGTTGGTTAGTTGATCTAGCTTAATGGTTCCCAAAGTGTGGGTAGAAACCCAAACAAGGGTGGCGAAGGGTCAAAATGGGTAGCGCAGATGCGATCCAAACCGCGGTTGTATATTTTCAAAGTTACCACTGCTTTTCTGTGTTTGTCTGCTAAACAGCGTCTATGGCCTAACGCGTAATAAAAAAGACTTTGAAACTGGATTTCTTCTAAGTCAAAGTTTGAGAAAAAACGTATATCATCGCCATATTTACGCATTTAGTTTTGAAATTGTATAAAAACAAAAATCTACGACGTTAATTTAAGGCTACAGCTGATGCTGCAGACAACAGTAGGCTAAGTTATACAGCATTTCTAGCACGCCAGAGTTATCAGAGAAGAATTTTTGCGATAGTCTTGAAATGAATTTTACATCACTAGTAGGTGAGATACAGCAAGCTGATGCACCAGAAACAGCTGCGAAAAGGTTTACTTGTTCTTCTTTTGGTTAGTGATTACAAGCGCGTAGATACAAGTTTGTATTTCATTATCTCCAACTTGCACTTCCACACGGAGCTTAAACCTCAGGTAAATATAAGCCATGGCATAAATTCTTCAGCATTTAAACTATACACAACATTTGATTAATTGTAAACAATACTGCTTTGATCAGGTTCGACTAAAAGCGGAAGTAGGATAAGTTCATCAAGCTGTTTCGTTGATTTGCACTGACGCATTTCTTTGACTTACACATCAAAAGCTTGATTAACATTAACCTGAAAAGTTTTGGTGTTGCTTTCGGATTTTGGGGGGCAATTGCCCCCATTGCCCCTCTGGCTATGCGCCTGATTGCATACCAATGTATGCTTGCCAATTGTGGAGCAAATACACGTAGGTTAGTATGAAGCGCTTACGTACCCCGTACAACAATGCCTACCGAATTATGCATTTCATACCCAGAAATGTAAGTGTTCACCCACACCGGGTTACCTATTGTGTCAGGACCTTTGGTGCCTTGCTGAGAAACAATTTGTATCGACTTTATGTGCGATGCGCATTTTCATCTAACTTTATTATTCGATTGCTTCAAATGTCTGATGCTTTTTACAAATCTTCATTTATCCTCAATTATCCAATGCTCCTGTATGATGGAGACCAATTACAGTAGTTGTTTGTGCATTGTTTAGGTGTTCGCGTCTCAACAGTATTGCTTTTGTGTAGTAAAAAGAAAAAAATGTGTGTGCAATCTATACAAACCAAGCATACAAAAAGTAAAAAGCGCTGTTAAAGTGTTTTGCCCCTCTCAAGGTTGGTCATATGCAAACACCGTTTCTGTAAGGCGCACTGCTGTATGGCTAACCATTTTTCGTGCTCTTGTGTCTATGATTGCATCTGTGATATGGCCCACGAGTCCGCAATGAATTATTATTATTATATTATTATTATTATTATTATTAAGTATACTAGAAGTGGTGAGATGAGGAAAAATCTTCTGACTTGCCAGTTTCAAACGTGAAACGCTTTGCCAACTCAAATTCACTCAATACATATGCCTTTCGCCACAAGTAATCATCACTAACCACTAAAAAACTAATAAAGAGCAAGCTTTGCAGTGGGTGTGCAAAAGAGTTGATTGGTTTTCCGAATGTTTCAATTTCTAGGTTTGCTAATAAAACTGATTTATTGACACCCTAGTCCCTACAAAATGTACAAGCATTGACGTTTTCACCGTAAGTACAATTTTAACACGTAATGCAGGGTAAAAATCTGATGCCAACTGCTGTTCGCTAAACAGCAAAAAGCAAATTTAAGTGATACTACGGACGGTACCTTTATCAGCAATTCAATAGAAGGCGTTGACAATGGTGGATAAAGTTTCACCCAACTTTTTAAGTTTTAGAAATTACAGACATTGCGAGTGAACGTGTTACTCTATTCTAACCAAACCAATATCGTAATACAAAAAACTTCAAACAAACTTCTGATCTTGAAGTACCAGTGTCTGTAATTTTGCGTCGCATATGCCAAACCTCCTGAGATTGGAAGTTTTTAAACAAATAAAAGTCCCCGAGCAAGACCGCAAGTTTAAAACTCATTAAAACTGATTAATCAATTCAAAGGATGTACAAGGTCAAGTACATTCTTCGCGTTAAGGGTTTTGCAAATGAAACTCGAACGTGTTTTACCCATCACAATTTTTGTGCTTTAATTTAACCTAATGTTGGAGAAGATACTTAAATGTACAAATGATTTAGATTTTCAATTGTATTATTTTTTACGTATGACAAAAGTTTTTAAGGATTTACCTTCAGCGTCAGGCAGCAAAATAGAGGATAAATAGTGAACCAACATTTTGCTATAGGCTCAAAAAAGTAACATCCCACGCTCAAACCTTTTGCATCCCATTCCAGGCAAGCCCTTTCCAATCATTTGCTGGCAACCGCCGCCATTGCCGAGTCCTTGCTGCATGGGACACCCTTGACATCCTGGACGCCCAGCACTAATTGGTTTTATAAGATGGTGGTGATGGTGAGGATGGTGAAGGTGGTGGTGACCATGATGATGGTGACCATGGTGGTGGTGATGGTGATGAGGATCGTTTAAGGCATGGTGGTGGTGCTTGCCAAGAACCACTTGTAATACAGGATGATGGTGATGACTGTGGCTATACGAAGAGTCGCTGCTATGATGATGATGATGGTGTGAAGGGCTGAGAGAGTGATGATGATGGTGGTGATGTGATGGGCTTAAGCTATGATGGTGATGATGATGGTAAGATACACTTGGACTGTGGTGATGGTGGTGGTGGTATGGGCTTGGACTATGGTGATGATGGTGGTGGTGAGAAGGGCTTAATGAATGGTGATGATGATGATGATGAGACAGACTAGGACTATGGTGATGATGATGATGGTGCGCTGGGCTGTGACTATGATGATGATGGTGGTGCGCTGGACTATGACTGTGATGATGATGATGGTGTGCTGGACTATGACTGTGATGATGATGATGGTGTGGCGGACTGTGATGGTGACGATGATGGTGTATGGGGCTGTGGCTGTGATGATGGTGATGATGATTGTGGTGTAATGGGCTTAGGCTGTGGTGGCGATGATGGTGATGATGTGGGCTAGAGCTGTGATGATTGTGATAATGGTGAGGGCTTTCGCTATGGTGATGATGATGTTTTGAAATTATTGCTAATGGAGGAGGG
>JGI24021J15306_10005929_pt1 | contig 14595 bp, 11 predicted proteins | sample Ectturendosymbi1_FD_15306 | JGI IMG/M metagenome (IMG submission 15306)
CGAATGGCTGCTCAACACCTGCCCCGATATCTAGGCGGCCTAGCAGTGGACAAAAGAAGAACTCGCTCGAACGAAAGAAGGCATGCAGTGGATTCAGTTCCACTGTTTTTAATCGAAAACGTTTATCAGAAAAGCGAAGAATCCATTTTGCATAGTGCGCAAATAAACCCACAACAGGTTGAAGAGACTTTTCATTCATCGTTAGAGGTAACTTTTGTGCGGGTTTTAGAAGTCGGGGTCCGGTTTCATCACTCCATATTCATCATGATAAACCAGAATGCTGTTTTCCGACACTGCAGAGATAGGATTAATTCATTCAGGGTCAGATTCCATTCTTTATGAGCATCAACAAAACGTTGAACATTTGCGTCGAACTCGGCTTCAGTACAACCTCCTACCGTCATACTGTCCAGCTATGGATAAGTAGGCCCTACGTGCAAGTTTTCCAGCAAATTGCATCCATCATTCTTTGGAATGGAGGAACACCGTTAGTGATGCCACACAGTAAGCGAGTATACTCCTACAACCTTCCCGCAGCTAAAATGCAGTGAAGAGCATCAAGTTATCACTTTCGTACAATTCCAATTACTGGTGTGAGCTTGTCAAACAAACAATTTTGCANACTTGAGCATCATACCTTCAATCCGCGGTAAAGGATAGGCGTCCAGAGCCGTAAACAAGTTTATTGTTTGAGAATAATCCANGCAAAAACGTCATTATCCTGTCTCATGGTTCGTAAACACCATTGGCCAAGCACGTCACGCAGGTTTGCTTGATATGACGATCCCATCTCTCGATGGGTGCGCAATATTCTTACTTCCGATTATTCTGCAAACACCACGTCAGGTCCACTGCACTGATGTGGAGGCATCAGCTGACAATCAGTGTTCATCAGATTATATCGAAAAGCGACCCATTTGTTTGTTGTGGCAGCAACTGCGCAAGCTCTCGTGGGTAACGAGGATCACTAGTTCTGGCCTGGCGCAGCAACCCCACCATGTTCAAACACTACATGCCGATGTTGTCTTTGAAAATCTTTCCCAAGCAGAATGCCACGGCATAGATTCTTAATACCGATGTGAAGGTGTTTGTAAACAAAATCCAAGAAAGTCAATTACGCAAAGCAGTGTAGCCTACACAAATTGTTTCCCGGAGTGAACCTACGCCTATAAATACAGTAGGTGACGACTTGTAAATAGAGAAGCGCAGTGTTTTTGCGGTCGTTTCATGCACACAACTCAGTGGACTCACCACGGTCTATCAGCACTGACAGTCGCTTGTTACCTAAAAAGGCATTTGTGTGTCTTGTTGTACGACGCACGAAGTTGACGAAATACTGAAGCAGGAACGTTTCTCAAGTTTAGCCTACTGTCTGTGGATCTCACAAACTTCTTCGAGTAACTTCCTACAGTTTGACTATGGGCCTCGGAAGTGGGGGGCAGGGGGGTCTTGGCCCCCCTGGATTTTGAAATTATTGGCAAAAAAAAGGTTGTTTTTTCAATTTCGAGGGGTACTAAAAAACAAATTTTACCACTTTTGCCCCCCCCCTGGAAAAAATCCTTCCGACGCCCATGATTTTGACACTTGCAACAGAGAGCGCCGCGCGCTGTGAGCACTTCAGACGTTTATTCCGTCTGTTACTGCCGCAAAAGAAGCAAAAGGTGGCGCGGGTGGGCTTAGCTGGCACATGGTTTTCTGGCTGTACAGTAAAATGGAAGTCTCTGGATGTAGCTATGAGACAGACAGAGGTTCCAGGAATGACATGCAGTTCGGAATTCCTTTGGAGCTACGTCTAACGAAAGTGCTTTTTTCAAAAGCCGTGTTGATCGTTAAAGTAACTTCTTTTAACAGGCGTTGACGACCACGAAAAAATCGTGGACAAAAGCGTAAGACGCAAAAGTATTGTTTAATGTTCGGAATACCAGATGACGTCTACAGTTTGGATCTCTAACTTCGTACAGTAACTCGGGACAAGAAAAAAAATTCTTTCATTCTTGTGTGGTTGATGACATTGCAGTACAGTAAATACACTGGGAAGATTTTGAGATTGAAAATTATCCACACCCTCGATGAGTATAGTAGCAGAAGATAACAAAATCAATGCGCAATAGAAAGGCAAGCTAGCTGTGTCTAAACTGACGCAACGTAAACGAAGGATAAAAATAACAGCTATAAAGAAAGTGCTGGTAAGAACAGTCCCGTCGCCACGGGGGCTTTAGTGGGCTTTGCTCCCCAAACAGTGCTCCAATTCCCCCAAGTGGAAAAACACTATTAATCAGTGGAATTTTTGTCGAATTTGAATGTCAAGCCTGCACAAAAGTAAAGCCCCTTCGCACAAACGTAAAGCTCCCTATTGACGACTTTCTGGCGACTGTTCTGGGTAAGAATATGATCGTAACCGAATTTTTTAGACCTGCTTCTGGGTGATCTACGATGCATATTAGAGTTTGACATCTTGGCGGAATTTCCAGGTCACCTCGGGTTTCTTTACTTAACAGTGGTCCCGGTTGTGGTGGTCCCATAACAGTGGTCCCATAATTTCATACTTTTTAAACCGAACCGCATGACGCGGTCTGAACAACGTTAAGAATTCACTTGTGCTTTTCGGTTTGCTGAGGTTGCTTCAGAGATCAGAAAGCAAGGCAGCCGGGACGGGCATCAGGCTGGGGAGACTTTATTTTTTTGATCAACTTTTGCGCAGCACATGTTGCGAGCCGCGGCATTCTTGCAACAGCTAAATGCGTTTTTTTCAAGAAGACAAAGTTTTTTCCTCGCGTTTGATTTGTTCAGCGCACTGGCTGGCAGGCCGCTGACATTACGCTTCCTACTCGTTGCGCAAACTACAGCACTGTACAGTAATACCCAGCTCTCTGAAACCTGCTTATAGCACTTTGATTCACTTTTTCCTTCGAAAATTATCATCCGGTATATTCGTGTCATTTTTTCAAAGATGAAATCTATGTACCAATTTCCGTAGAAATATTTTCACTGCTGCGTTAGTGAGATGTGGTAATATGAATGGCAAGAACTGAGTCTTAACTCAAAACACATGACAACCACAGTTTCCATCAGAGGGAGTACGAAAAGACATTAGCCAATTGAAGCTCATTAGAACGATTAATTGCGTGTCGCAAAGATTTCCGTCACAAACTTGCTGAGTTTGCTTTTCACTAAACTCATGCCCCTGCAGTGACGTTTCAGCGAAACGTTTAACCCTAGTAAACTTCATTGACCTACACGAAAACTTCGCAGGTAAACAACAACATCCAAGCATACGGTTTTTGTGCATTATCGTCCATTCACTCGACATGACTTGTGCCATCAGTGACAGATCACACTGACATTGCAGCAGGCGGTGGCCTGCTGCAGCAAGCAGCATCGATTGATGGCTGAAGTTAGACGGTAGCTTGTTGCAATATCAATGTGATTTATCATTGGTGGCAGAAAAGCAAAAAAGATTAAGTTTTTTTCCTATTCTTCTGGCTACAACTTTAGATACGAAAGTCGTAAATCAAAAAATTTTTTGTTTCAAAAAGATTTTGTTTTTTTTTGTAACAAAACCAGGTTTCTGTGTTCCCTTTGCGGGTCCATTCGTCGCTATACAAAAGTGTACCAGTACCACTTGCTCTTCTTCAGAGCCGTAGCCTTGCCTCAATGCTATTAGCCAATATTTGATCACGGTCCCGGCCCATTAAAGGTTTTCTAAGTTGCAGTGAATCCTGCCTCAGTTCTGCGCTGCGTCAACAGACACGGCGGAAGCCAACGTGCAAGGACTGTTTCCCGTGTTCTGAGAAATTTTGCGGTGAGTCGCTTTATCGGACAAACCACACTTCGGAGCAAAATATCTTGTGAACCTGGAGACAGNGGCGACCTTGGCTTTACAAGATCGCTGAGAAAAACGTTGAATATTGCTGGGATGGATAAATAAAGTTCAAAGGATAAGCCAAAATGCTTTGGAAAAGCAAGGAATTTTCGACTTACACTACGCAAAACCTTTCGAAGGTGATCGTCGACATTATTACAAAACAATTCGAATAACTGGGCAGTTCGCTCAGACATAAGTCATTACGTAGCAAATGAAAAGCTTTGCAAAGATACTCTGATATGAGATGGGACTTGCTATAACTTTTCAGCATCATCAAAAAGGGCTCAAGCTTGTTTTTGAAGGTTACCTCTCAATAAAAATAGCATGTCGATTTTCAAGATCATGTCTAAAAGAAACGTTTAAAATAATCAAGTCTAAGATATCAAAACGGAGATTTCCTCTAAGTTTGGAACGGGATTGGACAGTTATAAAATGTGTTTTGCCACGTGCCTGAAAAGAATATACAAATGAGCTTGAACCAAATGTTCTTGCGTTTCATTTGAAAAGGGAGTGGGCTTAATTTGGACTGATGTACGTGTGACAATTTGTGAAGATTTCATAAACTTCTGTGTGATTTCTAAATTGCTTATTTTCACTTAAGAAAATGTGCAGAGGTCAACAGTTATCCCCGTGGGCGTCCGCAACAGGAGAGGGAACAAAACAGGCAGTCGGCCCACTGAAATTGGCACTGAGAACTTTTAAAGCGTTTTGTGAACGTCCATTTGCGTAGAAACCTTAAAAGGATATGCAAAATGTCGACGTTCACCCCCTGGAAAAATTTCTGCGGACGGCCGTGATTATGCCCCAAACGGCGCACTACCAAAAAAGAGCTGCTGCTGCAACGTACTCTCTTTTGTCTTTCGGTGCACCCGACGTCTTCCGGTTCAGCCCCACGATGATTGAAACAAACGCGGTGCAATTCATCAAGCAGGCGAAGCCGATCGGCAACACGACGAAGTACAGGCTGTTGGGATGTTTGACCATGCAGTAATTGCTGTAACTGTGGAGAATGAACAAACGTCTGTTACGAAACATTTCGCGAGTTTCGAAACTCGTGGGAATTGGATTGCACAACTTTTTACTCACAATAAAGTTTCACTTGGTGTACGTTCCTTAAAATGCACCGAAAATTATTGTCACATTACAGTTTACTCTAAAAAAGGAATAAATCTTACTCATATTAATGCCATGGGCAAGAGCTTGTTTACACGTCTGGTGGGCTTGAATTCAATATTTGCACGCGATCCATAACATTTTGCGTACACAGTTGCGTTTTAAGGGTCGAAATAGACTTGGAACTATGCGTTGCAGTACACGTTGCATGATAAACCATTTCCATTCGAAAGAACTGCCAATGCGAATGCACTGATGCCAATGCGAATGCATTGGTGGAGTAAAATGGCGGATGAACATTATTACTCCACACTCTCCCGTTCCTGTGCGGGCGCGTGGAGTGACTCAGTTACTGATGCAGTTTCAAGTTTCCACTTTCCATGCACGTATTCTCGTTCGTTTGTGTTATTTGGACTGAAGAAGACCAATAGGTGGGTTTGTTAGTTCAGACTTCACAACATTAAAAGCTTTGTGCACGGGTTCAATTATCTCGTTGAAAGGGGTGTTTGATGCAGATACTCCCAAACTTTTTCTGAACCAGTACCCTTCGCTAATCCAATGTCATAGCTTTAAGCCGCGATCTTACTGGCTAAAAAACGATTCAGCCTAGTGCCCGCAGTAGTTTGAAAACGCACGAATCAGAGCCAGTGCTATGAAAAGCTATAAAGCTAGAACGAGCTACTTGTCAGTTAACACTCGTACATCAAAGAAAAACTGGCGAGAAAGGCAAATTTTGGACGAAGCTTACTTTTCACACCGAAGGTGCTCTTGTAGTAAGTTTAAATGCCATCGTGTACACGGCAGCTGCGCACACTACAAGCTGGATAGCGCCGGTTTAATGTGGGAAACGACTGCTAATGCGGTTGAAACCACGGGCGTCGGAAATGAGGAGGTAGGGGGGACTGGACCCCTGGATGACATTTGTCTATCAAATGCTTAGCAAAAAAAGTTGTTTTCTCGGTTTCGAGTGGGTAAAATGAAATTTTAGCACTTTTGGTCCCACCTGGGAAAATCATCCACTCTTGACCCCCTGAAAAAAATCGTTCCGATGCCCATGGTTGAAACCATTCAGAAGTGAAAAGCATTTCAAACAAAGCTTTAAAAACACTTCAAAACTCACGTGTAGTTTTCCGTCAAAGGAAGGCCCGTTCCAGAAGCTGTCACATGAGAATATATGACGCTGGCGATGACGATGAGGCCGGCAGAAGCGTAAGAGCAGACGGTGGCTTTGGTCATGAAGTGACGCATGCTGACATTGTACACGCGTACGAGGAGAAGGTACATGGAAACGGCTTCTATAACGCTCCAGCCCCATGTCGCTAGCAAAGAAAAATGCAGCAGGACGGCTATTGCAAAGCAAGGCCCCTGGTAAGAAAGAGAAATAATAAACAACTGAAACGGTGCATTTTTGGGACGTTTCAAAAAATATGTTGAGCGTAGTTCATTATTTTCTCAAGTTACTAAATGCTTCTCAAAGCAGTTGTGTCAATCGAAAGTTTTTGTATTTGTTTGGCATCATTTTCGCATCAACTCAATGCATGTAACTTGCGTGCAAGGCACGCAATGGAAATTGCGATTTTTAATTAAAGTGCACTGAAAGTCAATGCAACTGTGCTGTAACTACTGAAGTTCAAGGTCATGGCTGAAAGAGGAATCGCGGATAAAAATCTCATCAATAAAATTTGCTTTTAAATATTGCTATCTAGTCTTCCCAGCATTCTTATCTTTTATTTGAGTAGGGTGCTGCAATTCGGCGGAAATGCACTTCAACGCTCATCTATTGTTTTGTTATTTTACATTAGTTTTGGACGTTAGTTGAAAACATGTGATCCAGCTTTGTTAGCTTACCTTGGCTTGAACCAAAGCTTTGTTCTCGGCGATAAGCAGGAACACGTAGAGGGCCAGGAGGCTGGAGCAAAGGTGGAGCAGGATCAGTTGAGGCACACCTCGGCGTAACTCCTGCATGCTGAGCCTGCGAAAATTCTCGAGGATATCGGATATTGATCAACTGACAATCGAATCAGAATACGACACCAACAAAAATGACAACAGTTTTTCAAGCGGTTAAGTTTAACCAAACACTCGATGGGCAACTACATCTATGTTCGCGTTACATCAACAAGAAAAGCTGTCCCGTTGGCGAAGACTCTGATGTTTCAACACTCACTTTAACTTTGCAGTATGTATCGCAAGCAGCCCTTTCTTAGCAAATTCAGCTACTATATGTTGTTGAACAGACTGTTTCTCGTGGGAAGCGGCACCGTCAGCACTTGTTTAATAAGCTTTAATTTAACAGAACGTTGACTTTAACGGAAACAGCGTGAAAAGTTTATTGGCTGAATTTTCAAAAACAAAAATCGCCGAGTAGAAAAAATACCAACTGAAAAGCAAACGTCACAAACCTGTATAATAGAGTCAACACCAGACCGACGATGGATGCAATCACTCCAATTCGAGATATGATGGTTGTGGCGATATCTCCTTTGTTCTAAATGTTATAGAATTATGTGAATAACAGTTGGTAAGAATTTTTTATTGTTGAAANATCGACTTGCACAGTTTATTCGTTTCTCTTACTTGTGGCTTGCTCTTTGCTTATGGTGTTATACATTGCGTTGGATTTCTGGCGTAATTGATCGTTTTCATGTCATAGCGACATTTGCATCTTAAACAGTGTTGAATCAATCCACAAGCAATCGAAAATTTCACAATTTCAATTGTGAACACAGCTCTGAATTCCCCATGGGAGTGAACACAGAAAACAACAGGCTTTTCCATGGAATACTTTTTTCCGCCCTATCCCATGGTAATTTACGCCTGATCCATCCCACGCGATACCCACGTCACTAGTAAGCCTAGTAATAGGAAGTACTTTATATCAGTGCGTGTCTAGCATCAACAGAACCATGACTAAGACACGCCAAGCCCCTCATTTAGGGTTGCGACGGCTGTGTGAGGCAAGTGCTCCTTTTTTAGTTGTCACCTAAACAATGCACCTAACGACATTACTTTTTGGTGCCTCGCATCACTATGCCATGGCACTTAGCCTCTACGTCTAATAGTATCTGCAGTAAGAAGAAGACAGGTAACATCAACGTCAAAAAGTCCTTCTCTCCCTTACCGTCTCTGAGTTTGGGTTGTAGTCCAGCACTATGCCGAAGTTGGTCAGATGGTTGCAATGACAAGTGACTTTTGCTGAGCCGTCCTGGTTGCCCAAGAAATCAATGTGCCACAGTTTACAGCCGTTTTGAGACCAACTCTTTGAGGTAAAATTCCAGAATGCACAGCTGTCATTCAAGCAGCACAATATCGATCAGAAATGCATCCAGACTATAGCGTTTGGGGGGTTGTTGGGACAGGCGCCCAAACAGGCACTCTCATTTGCATTGTGCTGTTTTTGTCAAATGGTGGAAAATCAAGGAAAAGGGTCTCTGTCATGTGGACTGTGACAGTGATAAGGGGAAAAGAGGCAGCCACCCTATTTTTTCCCACCTTATATTCTCTACACAACCGATTTGTAATACAGATAAAAGAAAATAACAAATAAAACAGCATCTAAAAGAAAGAGACCAATTCAAAAAATTTTCAGTAGTTTCCTCTATTGCAAATTTGAAAAGAAACAAAAGCAGACACAAATACTCTGAAACTTGACGTTAAAGCTGATGTGCAAAAAAATCTAACAAATGAAAAAATAAAATTTTTCCATAAGCCAGGGAAAAAACATTCCATGCTGCAAACATTGTAATCGTTAGTGTTATACTGAAACTTCAAGCTAAACGCAGTTAGAAACGAAATGGAAGAAATGTAAGTGCCCTGAGATACCTTTTTTGATCCCTATCCTAACCAGTTAGAAACAATGATTACAACTGCATTGACCATGACTCAGAAAGTGATTTGGATTTATAGACGAAGTCACGCTGAAACTGGGAAAACAAGCTGCAGAATTTACGACCTCGATTTCTTAGCTTTTGCGTAAAATTTTATGGAATAGCTTGCGGTTAACTGTGAAAATTTGATGACCTAGGCCAGGGGGTCTCCACACATTTTGGCCAGAGGGTCACATAATCTATTACACAACACTTCGAGGACCGGACATCTTACGTAATGTCATGGTTACAGGATATGTTGCATTTTGCCATGTTGCCATGTCAACAAATTTTTTGTGGATATAATAATTTTTCCGCCCAACGAAATGTCTTCGTAATTTTTGTATGCTTAAAAACGTGAAACTTTGATTTACTTACCGGACGCTACTTTCTGCAATGCCTGATACATTTATCATCGCCTCAACGACGATCAGTTCTGATGAATGTGCAACCGTTTTGCCAACAACATCAGCCGAGACTATGTTTGACAAGACCTTTGTCGTCGACGGAAAGAGAAACTATGCACATGTATAAGAGAAGAAGTAAGCACACAAATACTACACCAAGCGCACAACCAACCAGAGTTGTAAACAGACCTCATTTTGAAGCCCGAAACCGGCATTTATTTTTGAAGCCGGATTTAGGTCCGAAACACAAATTTACCGAGTGAATCAGTATATATGCAACTGCTTGGTATTGGTGGCGTAGCAAAGTAAACGTGACCAAACAATTTGCAATCAATCATTTTTTATTGAAGACTTAATCAGCTCGATTGCTTCAACAGTAACTGGCGAAAAAAGTATCCGCATTTGCAAAAAAATTGTATGCAGGCCCGCAATCGGCCCGAAACATTTTGACAAAATTAAGCCCGCAACCGGCCAGGCCCGAAAATCCCGGCCCGACTTGCAACTCTGCAACCAACACACTGAGCGCTCAACTAGCACAAAGTTTGACGACATGCAAGAAGATTTCAGATTTTTTGGAAGATGCACCACCAAAAGCGGAGTTTATTTTAAAGCAAGAAGTAAACACTTCTGGCACCGTAAAAAGGCTTAGCATTGCCGACAAAAAAACAACGGCCTTCTAAGCTGTACTATCAGAGGCTTTTTCCATTTAAAACTGAAATATTTTAAGTCTTTTGACAACGTTTCATCGAAAAACGAACAGCTAAAATCAGCAAAATCCTTATTACTAACCTCATTCGCAAAGAGGCCAAATGAGATTTTATGTTTGGATTTTCCCGACGTATACACGGCCGGAGGAATGCTAATGCTGGCGTGCGGCTGTAGACCGTTTGCAGTTGCCTGAAATAAATCACGATTTCTGCTTGAGCACACTGATATCAAATAGCTTGGCTTGAGATGCTTAGAGGTGACTTTTGAAAGAAGTAAGTAATGGTGAGAAAAAAGGCGTAGACCACGATGAAAGAGAATCATCTGCATTGAACTTTCTTGTTCCCAAGAATAATCAAGGCGTTTCCAGCACAGAGTGTTTGTACATTTAACAGTTAATCAAAAGCAAAGATCACCCAAATCTTTGATCTGCAGAAATCTTTCAGTTTTCAACCAGGCATTCCGGGTTTTTTTCCCCCCACATCTTTGTCCCCACAAAATTAAGTTTTTACAGCTTGTTTTAAACATATAATAAAAACAAAAGTATTGCCCCCCTAAAAATGTATTTCGCTCCCCAAACCTTGAAACCCGGCTACGGGCCTTATTAACATAGTATTTTTCATTCAATTTAAGGCAGTTTCAATGCTGCACATAGAGTTATTGATTTTGAAAATGGGATATTTCTTTAATGTTTCAAATTCACTTAGGTTTGAACATATTATCATCACTGTATTACTTTTTGCAAGGTAGGATTCCACAACTACAATAGATTTGCAAATAGTAATGCACTTGTGATGTTTTTGCAACTATGCTTCAGTTAAATGGAAAATATACAACGTCGAGCGCGAAAACGAAGAAAGAAGATTCAATATAAACTGATGTCAATAGATGGAGGCCTCAAGTTGAATAAAAGGAAGAAATTAGTGGTAGTAACATTAGCATGAGCGCATTAGCAAACTGAGGGCTTTGTTGAGTCACAACTCATAAACTAAAAATACGAAGTGCGAAGGTTAATAAGATAGTTGCTGGCGGACAGAAAAAATGTGAAGTATCATTCTGTGATTAGCACCACTTCCAAATATAGGCTATTATTACAGCATGGGCGAGTAGTTTCAAATAGTAAGATATACAATGTGCAGATTATCATGCGATGTAGGTAAGTTTCATATTTGCTGTAGTTTTTCAAGTAACCTGTGTGTGTACTTCTGCCGAAGTGCCTTCGTCGAAAAATTTAAAAGGTCCCCTCACGTGGCTCTTTGCCTCGGGCCACCATAACCATTGATCCAGCACTGGCAGTGGGTAGTTTTTAACTCTGCCGCATGGTAATGCTCTCCCCATAGCCCGAAAACCCTGTGGCTCTTGCTTTCACGTCTACAAGTCGGGGTTTCGTCGCAAAGGAAAATTGTAAAAGAGCTTTTTTTCGTAAAATATAAGACAAACGTTCACTTTGAGTTTGTCCATAAGGTTTACGCTTTATTTCATCATAAGCACTTATTGTTTGTGGGTGTTTTCCGACCTGCAAGCACACGATAAGTCTGGTGCTGTGGCCTCACCGCCCTTTCTTGCAGCGATGCGCAGCTTGTATTGGTAAACAAGTCTCCGCTAGCGGTTAGTTTGTGATGATGTCTTCTTTGCTTAACCTCATTATACAGTACAATGGTGTCGCTTACAGAAGCTTCAGCCTGCTTGCGTCACACATCACGTAGATTTATGAAAGGATGCTATGACTGCTTCCTCTAATCGGTGTCCAACTTTGTTGGAACACCTGGTGGTAATGGTGTCATATCCTCTCATCCACGAACAGACGCCAGCAATGGGATTACTGAAGGGTTGAATCTCTCCAAGTTTGGGGCAAATCCTTTATGAACAGTTGGATTTTTTGACACGGAAAGACATGTTTCAGCGGAAGAAAGCACCTCCAACTGAGACTTTTGTTGATTAACCAGTGACAACAAATTGAGCAAAATTCACTTGCAGTAAGTTTAGGTGAAAAACAGGTAAACACGTTTTTAACTTTATGATGAAGTGAAAACGTTTAAACGCGCAGAAAAATTTGATTGGTCCACAGAACGGGTCAACTACCAGATGAGGGTAGCAACGGAACACCTTTTGCTCAGAATTTAACAACTCGACTTCTCAGCGAACGATTGTGTCAGAAGTAACTTGTTGTTCTGGTTGACGTCTCAACGAAATGTATCGTTTGGGTGCAGAGAAGCACTGGGGCGGAAAATAGCTTAATCTAAGTTCAATTCTTGGAAAACCCATCGCATGTTCAAGTTTGCTGAGCAGAAGGCTTGATATTGTATGATTTCTAACGCACTGCAGACAACTCTACAGCATTGTGTAATTTCTAAAGTGCTAAAGACAGTTCACGTTTCTCTACGGAAAGAAAAAAACTTCCGCGCCAGTGGTTCCGACTACAGCCTTGTGGGATTTCAAGCATACCGAATCAGTCATAGTTGCTGGAACATGTTTCTACCAGCCTTAAAATAAGCAAAAACCTGGGTCAGATGGTTTAATAGGTGGTTCTTGCACCCCTTAAAGTCGTTACAAGTGCAGACGTTTTGTCCGCCTTCTATCGACAAAACATTCATTCTTTCATTTTCGTGCCTGTTTTTCGTCTGGGGAGGGTCCCGGGGGCAGCGGCCCCAAGACGACTGGAACTATTTCACCGTCAACAGCGATCTCAGATAGTTCTGCGTCTCAGCTGGCTCCACGCCAAGACGGGACAAAGCAATGTCGGAGATGCAACCAATCCAACTGGTCCTTCGACCTCTGGGCCGCTTTCCCGTGGGTATAGTCAGCAGGACTTGCATCGCAAATCTTTCGTGACTTTCCTGGTCAAAATGGCCGAACCAATGCAACTGGGCCTTCTCGATTCGGAGGAGGCATTCAGGGATTTACAAATTTCACAGCTGCGCTCTTTGTCGCGCAGTGTCACGTCGTGAACTCTTCGCAAAAATCCCAAAACTGCCGCTTGCACTTAGGATAGTATTCATTCAGTCATTAGTCAAGATTTATGACCAGAGGCGAGGACAGGAACAGGGTGTGTTAACTGCCGCTCACTGCAGTATACACTGCCTTGGGCTTTTGGAGAAACATGTGGCTTCGTTTTTTTACTGCTGATATTCATTCCGGCCTGGCCTCACGCAGACGAAAACCCATGGCAAACATGTTGAAGGTCCTGCTGAGAAGATGTTAGCAGTACCAAATCTTCTGCTCAAAGCAAATGTTGATGCTGTAGCATAGGCGTAGCCAGGGGGTTGCCCAGGGGCCATGCCCCCTCCAATTTTTAGAATATCGAGTCATTTTGTGCTTTGAGAGGCGATATCCCAAACAAAATACTGTTGCTCGCCCCTAAAATCAAACATTCCCCCGAAAATTTTGGGCTGGATACGCTACTGTCCTGCAGCTACCAACAACTACACCACTGTCAATTTGGCTGATGACTGTCCATCAGACTCTATCCAATTCATAGAGCCTACGAAGAGGAGCGGTGACAGCACGCACACTTGTCGGTATCCAACACCCATGGTGAACGGTTATAATTTCATTTTAACGTCAACGACCCAGACACAAAATTCTGAGCGGGAATGCAGTGACTTGACAGCTAGTGTTAGGTGGTAATCAACACCGTACTCCTGCAACACTCCCCAAAGGTTTTCACGAAAAACCCGGTCGTATACTTTCTTCAGGTCGAAAAACATGTGTAGACGTCTTTGGCATACTCCCAAGATCTCTTCGATATTTTCTGTAGAGTGCAAATGCGTTCTGCAGTACCACGGCCAGGATGGAAACGTTGGGTATCATCCAGCTTTGGTTCAATTATTTCGCAGCATCTTTTTTCAAAGCACATGCAGGGGCGTGGCGAGGTTGGATGGCGCTTCCCTTATTCGAAACTATAGGTGTTTTGGGAGTAAATGTTTTCTGTATTGAAGAAAGTACTTGCGACGTTGTTGGGACTTTCCGCCCCCCCCACAGTGATTCGGTGCTCAGGGGATTGAGCCCCGCTCGTTACACCCTTAGCCACATTACGTGGCGTAGCCAGCCCAAAATTTTTTTGGGGGGCAATATGTTTGATTTTAGGCGAATAACACTAGTTTGTTTGGAAAAACGCCTCTCAAAGCACAAAATGACTATGTTTTCCAAAAATTTTGGGGGTACTGCCCCTTTGCCCCCCCCTGGCTACGCCTATGGCCACATAGCATACACTTTTCCAGGGAAGCTAAGGAGAGAGATGCCTCCGTAGCTGGTGAAGATATTCAGATTAATATATTTTGACACGTTTTTTTCTGCTCGGTAAATTGCATGGGAAAGTTTCAGTGAAAACTTACATTGCACGACAAAATTCTGCTATGTGTTTTCCGGTTTCTTCCGCCGTCGAAAACGATGTTAGCTTTCGGTTCGTTTGGCACATTTGGAATCGTTATGTTTCCCTCTGACTGCGAAACGCCGAAGATGATTTCGTCCGAAAGTTGTCCCACTAGGTATTTTCCTGGGCCAATGTTTAGTCTCGACGCAATCTCACCCAGAGCTGAAAACAAACAGCAATCAATTTGCTTCATAAGTTGAAAATGAGCAATGACCTGATGCTGACGTTAGCATACCCTAAGTGTCAAGCGAAGCAATGAAACAAACT
>JGI24021J15306_10005930_pt1 | contig 14594 bp, 16 predicted proteins | sample Ectturendosymbi1_FD_15306 | JGI IMG/M metagenome (IMG submission 15306)
TATTGTGACGTAGCGTCACAATGTGGATGAATCTATTGGAGTTTGATACTTAGAGATGTTGTTTACGAGCCACTGCAAACNCTTCGTGACTTGAAGACTCTACGCTTGTTTCCGGCAAGCCGTGCAGAACCTTAAAAATAGTTGTTGTGTTCAAGCAGCCCTNTTTTCATTAAGGCACGTTTCGAAANGGGCGTTTCTGCAGATCGCCTTCCTACGAATCTCCGTACTGTCATTCTGGTATCAATTTAATTTTTAACNGTGAAGNAATCAAAGCAGGAAGTTCTGACCGTTGGTAATATTTGGCAAGGCCACCGGGCCTTGCGCTATTGATTGACAATACAACACAATGCAAGTAATATTCCTTATTCGTCAAGATGACAGAAAGTCTCTTAGAATGAAGTCAACAGCAAAACAGGAACATAATTTATACCTCAAAAGGAACAGTTACATCTCCAAAATGTCTGTGGATCCTTGCCCCGTGGGGTCCACAACACCTACAAGCAACTGTAGTGCTTAGTACCTGCAAAAAACCTAACCGATTATTTCATTAAAGAAACTATGAGCCTGTCTTCTACTGACTGAGGTGAAATGCTGCTAATCTGAATCGTAATCATAAACAAAGGCGTCGCTTATAAAGCATTATCTGGGCAGACGGCAGTGTTTACTGCACACCAGCGTGAGCAAGAGGTCTACATTATCTTCAACTGCAGTTGTTGAGGGCTGGTCCTGCGTGGAAATGTCCAACCTAATGGGGTTCGGACAGCTTCAGGGCAACAACCTTCACATTTACCCACAGCTACAATGTGCAACGCCACAGAAGTTTGTCGCGATCATCACAGTAGCGCCCTTGATCTCACCGAGGTCAACATCTTGAACATAAGGTTGATTTGCAACAGTGTTAGAACTGGGTACAACGTTTGGTTTCACGTGAATCATTCCCGCCGCAGTCAGTTCCTCCAATACGATAGCGTCTTCACCTTTGATACCTTGCAGTGACATTGAAGTAGCGACGGTGTTACCCTTTCTAAATCCGTAAACGTGTGGATGTCTACATTTTTCGACAATCCGAACACACCCATTCACCGACCAGCTTCCTGTCACGAAATGACACATTCCTTCCAGGGTCTAAAAATGCATACGTAATTATCTTTCGATCAACGTGTCAATCACCGGAAACGCTGGAACTACATTTAAGCGAACATTGATTTCATTTAGAACTGTCTGGACCATTCTGTTCGAATAACGGAACATGCCGTTTTGTGGGTCGCTCCTCGCATCAGTCCCACTTGACACGGACGTGTGGAATGCATTGAAGCATGATAAGGCTTTTCATCTTCGTCAAACGTGAGAGTCAGTTTTCTCAGAACAGTCCGTTGCGTGCCCACAACTGAGATATCGATAACACAAATGCTTTGCACGCACAGGCCGGTCGCGTCGCTCACAGCGGCAAATTTTTGGTACTACGACATACCATGCGGCTTTCAGCAACATGCACACAGCGAGCGGTAATTCCGACGTATTTTTTAGATTGCTCTTTGGGTGATGCGACTGCTGCCTTGATGCGCAACAGCTGAAGAACGTCTGCTGTTGATTGGTTGACGAGAGATTATGTAATGCTCTCCCTAGTATAGAATTTGCACACTGGTTATGCTCATCTGGGAATTCCGCAAGCGCCGCAACATTTGCACGTCTTCCTGTTTTGCATTCAATTACCGTGGACCTCTCTGATTCGTATTTCACGCTTAGAGGGCAGTTTTCTCACTACATTTACATCGAATCAATATTCGAGACATGTTTACAGTAATGTAGTGAGATCCGGCGGTTAATCCATAGCGCAGACAGCCTCATTAGCGCCCCCGGGTCATGTTGTTTAATGTCAGGCAGTACTTTTTAGATGTTGTTCACAACACTGTGCAATCACGTGATGCTGTAGTTGTCAAACAACGCATTCCAAGCTGTACGATACTCTTCACTCGGGTCTTTTGAAGTGAAATGTTCGAATCTCTACTTGACACGAGTTTCGTATTGTTGCAAAAGAAGCAACAGCCGACTTTCGTCATTCACGGTCTTTTTAACAACGTATGCCTCGAACTATCGTTCAATCGTTGAAAGGGTTTCCATCAATTTTATTTATGATTTGTCGAGGCAGTATTCTACCACCAATCTCGGCACAATGATGATACAACCTAGCAGTATGCTCAGACACAATGCTTTTTCAAGGTGTTTTGAGAGACCGAAACGGTCAGATTCGAGGTAACGCGTTCAGGTTACTTGTCACTTGTTATGCGCGAGACAGAAGCAAGAAAGCTCACGAACGAGTAGGCTGACATAGCAGGGAAAAATTTTTACACTGCGCTTTGTTTATTCAAACCAAAAAGTTGGTATTTTTAGTCTTTTTCGTTGCGACCTCGTGCCGAGACCATGTGATTTAAGTAATCAACCAGACCATGTTCCTGTGCGTTGCGTTATTTGCAAAGATAAGGTGTCTTTTCGTGCGTGATCGGCGATGAGAAGATTGATGCGATTTTGCTCAGGCCGATGTCAACAAAGCTGTGGCTGCAGCCCAATCGGCTTTTCATCCAGGTTCTGAGTGGCGTAGTCTGCAGCCGTCTCGTCGCGCAGTTCTGATGAACAAAGTCGCTGACTTGCTGGAACGCGACAGATTGTACGTAGCGGTATGTAATATCATGCTTGCTTTGTTTTATGTAGTAGATTTTTAAGTATGAAGAGTCTTTCATTCACAGCATTGTTTTTTCTTGGCAGACTTTAGAAAGCTACAACAATGGAAAAATCTTTACCCGCGTTTACAACAGCGACATACCAAAATGCATTGAAGTGTTTCGATATTTTGCCGGATGGACCAGCAAAATACACGGAAAAACTATTCCAGTGGGTAAGTATTTTTCGAAATGACATTGACGTAGTCGGATTAACCTTACCAGTTTCAAACTGTTGAGTTTATGGTGGGAGAATGTTGACGTAAAATTTTTGCTGTGACACCGACTTGCCCTTAAAACCATAGATGGATGATACGCCGAATACCAACAGTCAGGCCCGCAATCAGAAGGGTGGCAACCGGGAAATTGCTTCCCCGAAATTTTCAAAAACATATTTAGTTGATAGGTGACAACAACATATTACAACCATTTTGTTTCCCGACAATATCAGCTGGTTGCGGCCCTGCATACAGTCCACCTCTACAATCACCATACTTTTTCAGGGTTATATGTTTGATCCTGACACTTTGTCAGAAAATATTTCAGCACAACCAAGTGGTGTACTTGCGAGTTGCGGCCCCTAAAAAAGAGTAAAGTCTGATCATCACATGGAAGCATCACAGTGCATGTTGTATGGGAAAAGAAAACTTTTAACGCCCTGGGCAAATGTTGCAACTATCTAAAAAAATATTAAAAATCCCTTGTGCAAACGTTTTAAAGAATTGAACGATGGTTGAAAACGGTAATAAGGTTGAATTTTGCCTCGCTAAAATCGTTTCCGTATACATTCCATACTTTGGTCCAGAGAAAACCGCGATGATACAACAATCATTACTTGTAAACAATTAAGTAATGAACTATCAAATGCAGTGCTTATTATTATGCTATCATGAATGTTTGGATCAGTAAAGAATTTCCCGAAGTATGCTGGTAGGTATATCTACCTGATGAGATCTGTACTCCGAAAATATTATTTGTGACGACGTGACGACGTAGTTTTTCATTTTATGAAATCTATACTCCGAAAATGTTTCCAAAGGATTTCCAAAGGCAAAAAGATTACAAACTTCCTGTCTCCGTTTAGGGTCTCCTAATAAGTAAAATTTATCGGATTAAACAATAAATGTTTTAAACTCAAGTAGAAATGATAAAACGGAGGGATACAGAAAAACCTGTAGACCGAATTGTCCAGATCATAAAAAGTAATTCCCTCGCCAGAATAGTTTTTTGTGGTTTAGAGAAGTTGCAAGTGATTTCTGGTGCAAGAATCTCTTCGGAACCCGGCAGGGAAGGGTAGGCAGAGTTGTGTTGACCAGCAAATTGTAAAATATTTGAATATTGCATGTATGTTTTTCGCAGGGAATTACTTTTTATGATCGACTGCGTATAGAATGTAAAAAGTCGCGTATGACTGCTTGTACAACGCAGAATTCATGCTATACAGTATTCCAATTTTTTGAGCTGTTTTGTTGCCTAAAGAAAGCGAGACACCATGTTGGCGATGTGCTTGTTCAAGATCAAGAACGGGGCAACCCGAAGCAACCCCAGGGGTTCCAAAGAAGGCAAACTAAGAAAATAAGGAGGTTGTATCATTTTTGGCATGTTGTTTAACTTGTTCGCACTTGATTCACAACATGACCAATAATAAATGTGTTTAACTAGTCAGAAAGGTATCGCCCGTTACCATATCTTTTATCTTCAATAATAATGCAACGGCCAGAAGGTCAAAGTGAGCACCACTTTTATCTCTTTCGCCCTGCTTAACAAATTTTAACTGAAAAAAAAATTGCATCATATGTTTCTGTTTAGTAGTTATTTCCTGATCACAAGCAGGAATACATTTGAAGGTATAAATGCCGTGTGTATTTTTTGATACCAGGAAAAATGAGTTTGAATGCGAAAACTTGCCCAGAATCTAATCACATATCGGACATCGACGTAACATGCGAGAGTCTTTGGGGAAAAACATAATTTCCCTGCAAAAAGTTTACCTAAAAACAGCATGTTTGCCCAACAGCTAACATATTTTGTCCCAGCGATTTTAGAAATTTTGCACAAAAGGCGAAATTTTTGCAGGGAAATTGATGTTGTTTGTGTGAAACTAGGGTATTTGGCCAACGCATCACATTTTTCTATACAAAACTTAACAATGTACCTGAAATATTGCTACACTTTGCCCATCAAATGAACAACCTCAATCGCATTTTTGTGGGTAATTTGGTGCTGCCTGGACAATCTCAAATAAACTCGAATATGCTATCAAATGGTTTGCGATCAAGTTAAGAGTTAAATTTAGCTCTAAAAAGACAAGGCATATGCCTCTCTGCAAGTCCAAGTCACTGTACCCTGCAAAAGCGACGAAGCACTGTAACAGTGTGAAAATTTTACGTACCTTGGGGTGGTATTCATGAGTGACGAAAAACGAAACGAAGAGATTAACGCAAGCAAACGCCATAAAGAAAACACCGTGATGAACCTTCGGCGGTAAGGGAACGAGAATGTTCAAATAGCGCAAAGCAATAAATTGTCAAATCGGTATCTGTCGACGTCAAAAAGATTATATCAGAAGTTGAGTCGGAATTTTTTTAACTTCAAGCGCTCTGTAAAGAAGATTTTTCTCAGTAAAGTTTTCTGAAATCGATAATATCTTTCCAAATTTAGAAGTTGCCAACCTGAGATTTATGACCTGCTGCCAGAAATACATTGATGGATATTTAAATATAGGGTAGGTGTGAATTAAAATGTGCAATAATGAACGGTCTGAAATAACGTACACAACATAGCATGGTGAACAAATTTTAGCATGCCGCCAGTCTCATACATACAGCAATAATTGAGGTTTAAACAAATTATGAACACCACGCCACTTAACACACAAGTGGCCAACGAACGCCTCCATTTAAGGGTGCAGCATTTCAAGACGGATTTCATGGCAGCCTGCAGTGTTTTGACAGCTAGCAGGTTTCGGTTGCAGTGATGGCATTTTCCTCCCCTGAATGTATCTCGTGTTTGTCCGGTAATGTGATGGTGACTGGGTTTGAAAGATCTTGGAAATACAGTACTCTCTCCATCTGTCAAGGATGCACTTTTCACTGCTAAGTAAGACACCATTTTGGTCTTTGATGCATCAAACAGTATAAGATCATTCGCCGAGGAGACGCCAGATGGTTTGACAGAACACTTTGTTGGCTTGCCATTTATTGGAATCTAGCTGCGTAACCCCGAAATTCTTTCAAGATTGCATTTTTAACTGTCTTTTTACATTTGGCAATTTGCATCCAGATTATTACGATGCTCCACTGACTCCAAGCGACAGCGCTTTGATTTTTTCATCTTGTCGAGATGTTTTTCGAAGTTATATCTGAATTAATGGACGATGAGGACAATGAAGCGAATGCGTAGTTTCTTGGTCTTTGATAAACCCATGTATCTTGATAACAGATCGCAGAGGCCTTTTGCGCGCTAACCTGCTGATTGTCTGTGACCATCTTGTATTGGTGATCGCAATAAACAGCAGCTGGCAAAATGTTATTCATGAACAAGTTTGCTTTTCTCTGCGCTCCATAGATTTTTTTCATGCTTCTCAGTTCTCATCACACTGCTGGACTTGTGTTGTGACAGCCAACATACCACATAGTTCCATTCCTTAAAAAATTTCCCGGAGTCGAATCTTCTTCCTGCATCCTTTTACTTGCCTCGAAAGGTTTACAAAACTTTTAAAACGCTCGTTAGAAACCAGTGCGTAGTAATTACTGAAATTGATTTGTGGCTGGGCCTTCCAATCTGACTAACTAGACCATGTCAACCAGACTTAAAAAATGCCCTTTAAGCATCAGGTAGGTTCAACCCCAAGGTGTCGCTTGATCAAGAATTGCAGGTTTTCCGCCACGTGTCTGAAACTTATCCAAATTCTATATCTAAACCTTCATTCTGGCTTTCATCTGTATCAGAACCAGAACTTTCACGGTTTTCACAATCTTCATTTTGTTCATTCCCCTTCTCTATCATCGTGTTTGTCATGTTCGATGTATTTTCGGTAATGGTACATAACAAAAACCTTCTCTTTCAATATCAACATTTTTTAGAACACTGGGGAGGTTTTGTAAGTCACTTGCATCTTTTTTTTCTCGTATCGGTAACTATAGCTTCGTGCCGTCTTCATCAAAATAACGGACGTTTATGACGAAATACTTCACACGAATCTTTGCATGGATCCAGTTCCAAGCGCACAAATTATCCAGCACATTCTTTCATTGCTGACTTTGACTCTTCTGTCATCATGTTTCTGATGTCTCTATCCAAACAAATCAAACCTTTCGTGACATCTCGCCATTCAGACTGAAATGCAGGTGTAGAAATGCCTTTAATGGAACAGAGTTACGTACAGCCAAATCAATTATTCCTTTACAAAATTTAATGCGATCTAACTATTTTACTTGGAAAACAAATTACTGCCACGATATTTTTGCATTTTTGCCGGCGTAAACACATGCAAAATTCCCAGAAACGCTAAACTGAAACATACACTTCGCGTATATCAACGAAGACCATTTATGTAAAGTGTTTGGACGAACCACAATCAGTAAACAAATAAGTCCATTCAACTGTTCTTTGCATGTCTTTTCACGTCTACAAGATTTTCAAATCGTGCCGTTTTGTTGCTCAAAGCAACAAAGTAATCATGTTATACGTTTCCTAAACGATTTTGATACTTGTTCTGTAAGTACATCAAAGAAGAAAACTTGGTTTCGCACTGATAGATAGTCGAGAAAGGAAGGAGAACTGTTAGCACTTTTTCTGCCAACTTTGAGTAAGTTTCTAATCTTGCAGTCCAAAATTTCTCTAAAACCATCGACACAAAGTAGTCGATTTTCATGTTTCGACTCCCCGTGAAATCAATATGATTCTTTTGTAAATCGCATCATCGGGTGCCGGATCTACTTCCAATCTGCAAATGTCTACAATCCAATCTTCCACAGCGTTCAATTAACTGGATCACAAGTAGTTGTCGAAGGATGTGCTGAGCGACTCCAACTGTGCGACAGTTACCGAGTGAACTACTCATTCAGACCAGCACCTACTTCGACCACTGTTTCATCAAGAAAAGGGAAATTCGCAAGGTTTCCGCCCTGAAGTCGGCGACTCCAAAGTGACAGTTTGTCCATCAAAGATTTCAGTTTTTCGGACGTTTTCATCGTGTTCATTCCTTTACCTTGTAATGATAAGTCAATGTTGCAAAAGTCGCTGTTGCGATCTTCCAAATATGTTTAATATTTCTTCATGGAATTGTAGAAATCGGCTTAGCACCTGCCCCCATGAGAATCACCTCACCTCGGCCTGGTAGAGTAGCATATAGCTGTTACCGTTCTGATTGACGTCTTGGCAGAGGTACTGAAAACAAAAGGTGATTCAAAGCACAACCTAGAATGTAATTAACAATTCTCCCACAGGAATTAAGAGTATCCTACGGACTTGGAGGTAGTGTTTTGAAGGCGAGAGCCTGTCGTTGAAGTAGACGATGAGTCACCTTTAGGTCTGGTATTTCCTTATTCAGCGAAGCAACAAAACCAGGGCGATGACCCTACATAACTGGGGCAGTATCACTGCAAAGAAAACCAACCTTCTTTAAATCAAGATTGCACTTGTGAAAAAATCTTTTGACTAGCTTAGATCCTTCGCGGTCGATATCATCAGTAGTGGAAAAATAAATATTACTCCTCAAACATTCTTTTCCTTTTCATGAGGAACAAAACAGATTAACTGACTGACGTTCGATACATCTGCACACTCGTCAAGCTGCAGAGATTTGTATGGGAGCGCCTTGAGGTTCGCGATCAGTGTATCGCGAATGTCGATACTGAGATCGTCAATTTTGCTACGAACTGTAGCATTTGTCAACGTAACATCTAACTTCCTAGCTATCACCCAAAATATATGTGCCATGTCAACGGCACAAGATTTAACAATGTCTTCTAAAAACGTGTGCGCGGCTTCATTGCTTTTGCAATGCGAAAAACTACTTCGTAAGACGCGAGACAAGGTTAAACAAATCCGAATTTTGTAAGCGTTCCGTTTCGGTCATACAGGTTCAATCTCAAGTCCAAACTCAACACCATAATGTTTGTTAAAATTTTTCTTGCGTTTTGATGATTTTAGATTAGAATTAGAAAACACCACATCACAGAATGCACTGCGGCCTTACTACTCCGTCAACTGCAGTAACCGTAAAGTCAAACTGACTATATTCGTCATTCCATTTGGTCACCTTGAACTTACAGCAGACATGGTGCAGTATAGATAGTAAAACTGCAATTTCTCTAAAAGAATTCGAACGATAGACTTCCACAATATCCTGAGTTCACGGGCTCCGGAAGAGTTTTCCAGAGGGTTAGGCTAATAGTGGATTTTTCCAGGTTGGTGTCAAAAGCATTTTTCTAGGGGAGGGGCAACAGTGATGGAGTTTGATTTTGCCAACTAGAAACTAAGAGAAAAATATTCTTCTACTAAAAGCTTATAGGAAAATGGCAAATTTTGAAATCCAGGGGGGAGCCAAGTCCCCATGCATCCCCCTTCCTAAACCCATTCTTGAGGACTTTCAATTTTAGCAATACTTCTCAGCACATTTCTGTACAAGCAGTTTTTTTAAGGAAAATGTTAGGTACCCGGTGTGGACCTGTGGGGACCCGATTTCTCTGATTCTAGGGACCCGATTTTCAATTCTAGGGACCGAATCGGGTCCCTAAAACACCTAGAAAAACCTTGGTGTAAGTAAACTAACATCGTTTGTGTCGAATTGTTAGGGGCCAAAAAGTACCCTAAATTATTGATGTTTAGGAACGGAGCAGACTAAACTAGTGCTTTCCAACCTTTTTAGATTGCGGCCAGTGGCGGTTCTAAGGGGAGGCTGGGTGGGCCATGGCTACCCCAGATTTTTGGTTGACCCCCCAATTTTTTTCTTAATTTCCCCTTTAAGTTCGTTTGGTTGATATAGACAGTAAATAACTTTCAGTCAGCAATGTTTAAACGATAATTTAGAAAACCTCTAGCTTGCATTCAATATTTTGCAAATGCATGATAAGCTGTGCTGTTGTTTTCGACGGTCATGTAACTAGAGTTGTTTATGACAACACACACCAGTCGTTGCTCAGATCCTGCGTGAGACTTAGTTAGAACGTGGTCGTGGTGTTGAAAAACTCGTTTCGAAACTAAGAAACAGTGTCAGAAATAGGAAGATTGATCTTTCGTGCATTTCACTGTGAGATGGAATTAGAGTATTTACTGTCAGCAGATTGTTGATTATTCCAGTAGCAAAAGGTTTGTTAAAGCATTAGGAATTGGTTTCAGTTAATTTATGCGAATTTACCCTGGCTGCTGTATTGCGTTTTGCTGCCTTGTGTATACGACTTCGAAACATCTTACGTAAGATTCGTGATCGTGACTACAGCTATAACTCTACCCACACGTGTGCTGCAATCTCATAGAATTTTGTACGGATTTTCTGTAATGATTCAGAAGCAATTCTTTCGCGTATTTCAGCTTTTTGTCCCGGAGGTCAAACATTTCTATCAGAAAAACACTTGAAAGAATTCGTCCTTACAATATCATCCACGCTGCTGATGGTTATTACACTTATGATGGTGGTTGCATAACATTGTTATGGACCACCGCAATCACAAAATGTCCATAAGCTACCACAAAAACGGATTAGTTAGTAGTAGCCAATCCGTTGGCAGATGGTTTGATTTTAATGTGCTTGGCAGTGAGAATATTTTGACGAAACTTGTTGCTATCAACAGCCTATTTGTTTCTGTGTCGAGATGGAATTCGTGCTTGGAACCATTTTGCTTTCATGTGAATTGCATTCACTTTCATTGAACTGTTTTCGTTCATGTGGGGTCGGCACAATTGTGTGCGGAATATAATGTTTCATTTTACATGTGTAGTGCTGAGGAATCTCCTTAGTTAGCACAGAATATTCGACATAGCAGTGCACGTGTGTGATTGCATTTACAGTGGCGTTTATGTGTCTCTTATGAATAAGAATGCTAGTTCATATTTAACGATATTCAGAAGGCTATGTTGTGTTTGATCGGGTTAATCATAGCAACTTAATCTTCAAACCAACGAAAAATCACCATGCAAGATAGATATATATGTTGGTCCCCTACTTTTTCCTTGACCCCGCGGTTCCCCCTCCCACTTTTTAATTCTAGAATCGCCACTGCTTGCGGCACCCTACGGAAGAGAAATATGATTTGTGGCACCAAGTGGAGAGCCCATAGCAATTTGCATTAAGATTTGATGACATTTTGAAAATAGTATCTTTAATGATATATTGAAAAAGCATTAGCTCCTGGCAGCCCTGAGTATCGTGAACTGCACCCAAGGGGACCACCACTGGACTAAACAGTCCGTGTGAATAAGACATAGGGAGACAAACAGTGTTTACTGCGTGAGAAATTTCATGTCTTTTATTACATCACAATGTATCATTCAAAAATCACGTTTTAAGTGTGGCATTACCCCTGGACATGGCTTCACTTATTGGTTTCACATGGAAAGAGCACAGAGCTCCTTTGCAGAAACTGCGTGCAGCAACTTACTTGTAAACTTCTGACTGGTTAGGTGATGTAGTCCAAATTAAGCTGCAATTTGGCGAAGCAATTCGCACTCGCGGAAATCGTTAATCGCACCCCCAAATGAGAACCGCTGATCTATAGAACAAGAGAAAACTTACATTCAGATGTATGCAGCGTATTCATAATTCATGGCGCACAACATTGACCTTTGCTCAGGCAAAAGCTCCGGAGTAATCACGAACTCTTGAAGCGAAGCATAATTATGAGGTCATAACTAAATGTCACTGCATAGTCGTCTTCCGCAGTCGGAGTCAGTGAATTTTTTAAACTGCGACTCCGGGTAAAATTGCAAAAATCATTGACTCCGAACCGAATCCACAGCCCTTCTATCAAGTATGGAGCCAGCAGGTGCAGAACTATCAGAGATTGCTGAGAACCGTGCCGTGTTTCGATACCTCCTACCGCTGTACTCTGCAGTAGCGCAGCCAAGAATATTGGTCGGGAGGGGCCAGTCAATGATGTCGTCAGTCGCTGACGTCTTTCTAAGAGTTGAAAATTGATACAAAATACAAAACACCAGTAAAAATCTTGTCAAGTTTGTTTCGGGATGGGCCATGGCTTCTTCGGCCTCATTCTGGCTGCGCCACTGGCTGTACTGTACCAGCACATTCTCGACACGAAATGAGGCCCAGAAAATAAATGAATAAAACACAGTTTTGATTTGACAAATATTTTTGATATATCAAAAACTTCATAATTTTTTTGCCCAAGAAATCATAATTGTGCCTGAAAAAGCGATAATCGAATATTCTAAAAAGTAACGAACCCCACTTCCAGTTGTTGCGCTGTGCTTTTGGTTACAACCATGTTACATCTTCTAATCGCCGACCGACATACTGGTAGTTTGTCTAAATACTTACGCTCCACAATCAACTCTCGGTGACATTGCAACTTAGGGTGAAGCTCATACAAAAAATGAAATGCTGGCTGGCACATACTTTCGCATTTTATTTAAATTAATTCTAAATATTTGCTTTTGCGACTACAACGAAGGAAGTTCGCATGGTATACGTTTCAATTGCTCCCAACGCCACCTCATTAGGCATCATCACATACGCCAGAATAGACCGTACGTGACTATAAGGTGGATTATTAACGGCTCTTGTGCATTTTATCAAAAGATACAATTTTTCAAAGCAAAAATACGTTTTGCATGTATACGAGATTTCCCAAAGTAATTGCATAGGAAACATATGAAACCGAGACGGTGAGGATTATATTGGATATTATACATGCAAAAAGTAATTCATGAGAACACAAAAATGAGCCTTGTGCGAACGAGAAAAATGATATAAAACTTAGTAGAAAAGGGTGAATAGGGAGTATATGCTTCGTTTTATTTCCTTACAAAGGTTCCGGCTTGAAATCAATTCTTTATTGATTTGCAACTGTACACAGTTTTTGAAAAAAGTTCAGCAGCGTAATATTAATTATATGCGGTCTTTGAAACATCATTTTTTGAGCAACAAATTGAAAATCGAAGGAAAGACAAACTGCGTTTAGACGCGGCGCCTGTATAATATTTTAGCAATAAAACTGGACACTCATGCTGTTTCTTAAGCTTGTTGCCGATGCATAACCAACTGTTAGCTTTATAAAAAGAAAATTCCATATTAATTCCACGACAATTTTTACCGCTTTTTCTCTGAAAAGTTTTTATACGAAAACGCTTTGGAAATACATTTCCTGACAAACGGAAATTATTGTTCAAAACCAAGAATTTTACATATAAATTGCCAATTGAATTTTTTTTGTAGATTGTGCGAAAGATTATCGCGTTCTTTGCTGTTCAGCAACACACAGAACATTTCGAAATTTTCCACCTGTTTTCTTCAGTTAACACAAAGTTTTCGACAGGGCGCAGTAAAGCTGCTTTTAGTCGAGCTGCTGCAGTTTAATTCCGTTCGACGATTTTCTCCCAAACGGCTATAGGCGTAAAAGCACTGCATGCAAATAAGGTCTTGTGCGGTCATCTCAAGCGGAGAGCCTGTCTACACAAGCAAAATTTTTCCTGCGAGATCCTGAGCTTGTGATAACTACTGAGTTTTCCTGTGACTGTTATTTCAATCGCTGTCAAGCCATAAGTAAATATTTGCTTCTGGAAATCGGAAATTCGCGTGAATGTGACACAGGGTTCCACTTGGCTGCTTTAATGGAGTTATTTATGTGCAAAGTCGTTTGGCTTGCGTGAGGCGAGCGTTCTGAAGACCCACGTAAGTTTGCAGAACATACAGCCTTCTGTGAATGCTGTGGAACTGTTCGCAGCAAGCGAAACGGCTCTCTGCGTTTTTTTCTACACCAGTGGTTGTCGACGTTTCGTGGTTTGTGGCCCCCTTGCAAAGACTCAACACTTGTGACCCCTGCTTTGTTTTTAACGTGTTTCCATTTATTTTATTCGTCACGTTTAATAATAACAAAAGAGCCAACAACGAAAGTCAAAGAATAAATGTAATCACTGTCAAAGAATTAAAGGTAGGTTTTCGGACGAAGTGTAGCGTAACATACCGGCGATTTTTCTCGAAACTCCTCAAGGCAATGTTTTAGCCGCAGCAGATAAAAGTTCACCATTAAATCATATGGGAGTGGTGGGTTGTTGATGCCCAAACAAAAACAGAAATGTTGTTTTACAGAAGAAGAATAAGTGGTTTATCAAAAATGCAAAAAATACAATAGGTGTAAAAATTTTGTTACAATTTAATATGTAATCAAAATCAACGGCAGATTTTGTCAGAAACAACTACAGAAAAAAGGCATTCCTTGCTGTAGGCCAGGGGTAACCAAACTACGGCCCGCGAAACCATTCTATCCGGCCGCATAAACATTTTGTCAATAATGAAAATTTCATATATTTGCGAAAATCTTGTTGATTTGGTAGAATGTCACATTCCGAAACAATCACATTACGTAGGATGTCCGGCTCTCGTGCTGTTGTGTAATAGCTTCTGTCGTCATCTGTTGCTTGATGGTTAGCAGCATTTCGCTGAATTTTTAAGAACTTTGCTTCCGCTTTCCGCCTTTTCAGACACAGTAAGGCTCACATGCTGTTCTAGGTAAGGCAAGCAACAAGAACTAACAGTATTTCCAGGAAATTCAGTTATTTTTAAGGAGCGTTTCGTACAAACGCATTCATCAAGCGAAAAGGACAGGGGTCGGGAACCTATGGCTCGCGAGCCAGATGTGGCTCTTTTGATGACGGCATCTGGCTCGCTTGATATTTTCTTAACACGATTGTTACGAA
>JGI24021J15306_10005931_pt1 | contig 14592 bp, 9 predicted proteins | sample Ectturendosymbi1_FD_15306 | JGI IMG/M metagenome (IMG submission 15306)
ACTGTCAAATTGTTTATCCACGAATTATGTGCTTTCCTTGACTACTCTAATCACAAGCAATTTTTCCTTGTCAAGGCTTTTGCTTCCATAACTTCAGTTCCCCCCTTAGAAAAAACCTGGCTGCGTGCCTGAGTGTGGGTAGATCAGAAATCAGCATCTCTATATCATGTTGATAGAGAGACTCTGGGTAGATGGTCTTATCAGCAATAATCCTGCGCTGTGACGTAACACAGTTTTAAGACAATGATTCAAAAAATGTCAAGCTCTTTGGAGATTGCGGAATTGGGTTATAATCGTTCTCATGCTGCACTGTCTCAGAGGCATGGCTCACCGCCAAAATAATGCCTCAAAGTGATATTTCGTTCCACAATACTGCGAACTGTGAATCCATTGATTCACTGATACGGCAGTCTAACTCAAGGCTTGGGAGTCCGCAGAAAAATTTGACGACCCCGATTCCGACTCCGGCGTGGGCAAATTTCAGCTTACTGACTTTGATCCCTTTGCCGACTCCACCTTCTGTATCAGGGCTGTCAAACTTGTTTTCGTTGTGCCAACGAAATTATCAAGCATGAAAAAATCCGGGCTGTTTTTCCAAACGTGGAAACAATTTTAAGATTGTTCTTATGTTTGATGGTCACAAACCCTAGCGTACGGCGGTGGGGGCACTGTGCCATGGTCCCCCTCAGACCCTAAAAATAAAAAAATGTATAAACAGTATTCGGCAGTGTATACTGTCAGTATTCGGCAGTGTATAACAAAATGTTTAATTTTAAGCGAATAACACTATTTTGCTTAGAAAAACGCCTCTCATAGCACAAAAAGACTATATTTTCTAAAAATTTGGGGGGATGGCTGCTTTGCCCCCCCTGACTACGCCTATGTTTTGGCCCCCCCTCGGAAATTTTCTGCTTACGCCACTGGTCAAAAACTATTCTGGTGAGAGATAATTTTCAAAGCTGAAACGAATCGAAAGTGTGCTTCGTTCAACAATGTAACAAGAGCGGCTGTCTGATCTGAGTAGTCTTTGCGTAGAGAATGATAAACTGCGACTTATTGATTTTATGACACCATTGACGAATTCGCAGCCAGGAAATCTCGAAGTAAGATGTTTTGACAGTAAAGATCTGTAAGCTATGATTTTTAAATATTTTCAACAAATGTTAAGTTTAAGCATTTTGACAATTTTTAAACATCAAAATGCCACGTAATATTCAAGCTAGATTGCTAGATTCAGTGAGGTGATGTTGATTATATGGTACTTTTAATAACAGTCTGGTCTGTTCTTTCATCATGTGATCAGCGTGAGACACTGTCAAGCGAGTTTACGCTGTGTATAGGCCCTAAAAGCTTTCAAGTTTATCGTAATGTCATGTCGTACTTACATTCCAAGACCAAAAAACTTCGTAGGGCGAGCGCTGAAAGTTCTGTATAGATATATGAAAATCGATTCACATCTGCATATACGGGGGAGTTGACCTGCTGGGTCGTGAATGCTCGAGATTTTTTCACAACACGGGTGTATCACGGTTGAATGAACATGATGACGTCATATGTGCCCCAATGATCAAACTAGCCCCGGGCCCCGCTTGTCTTAAATCCGGCCCTGGTGCGGGGGGGCTTGACACTGCAAATAGTGACAAAATCGCAACTTATAGTGTTTCATGTTTCAATTTGGGGGGGTTAAGCCCCCAAAAGCCCCCCGTGGCGAAGGGACAAAGTAAAAACAGCTTTACGGCTTATACCAAAAGAGTAAAAGCAGCTTTACGGCTTACGATCCGAGTTATGGCCAACGGCAGTCTTCACACAGGTTCCGTTGACTGCATCAGGGTGAATTTTCTCGGTTTCGACCGGCTTCCGGCTTACGTTAATGGTTATAAGTAAGCTGGATTGCCGTGGTTGTCGGTGATGGTGTTCTTGCTGCATGTGGGAAAACTGACGTTGGCCTAAGCTGGTTCGTAAGCCGTAACCGGATTCTGTGTGAAGCCGCCTTAAAACCCTAAATCACCGGAAAATAATCCGATAAACACAAAAACAACAACCTACCAGTGGTGAGCGGATATTGATTTTTTAACCCCTGGTCCATATCCGATAAATTTTTTTAATATCCATATCCAATCCTTCTCCGAAAATTTATGAAGTTTAGTATCCGATATCCATCCATATCCGAATGCGACACTGGTTAAATAGGCTACAAAACAAACAAACAGGCAGTGGTTGTGGTCCACCAATGGGCCTTCATTTTTGAAAACTGATTCGTCCATCGCCTGTAACATGACTATAATAATCCATGACAAGTGTGCAGTAGGCTTGACTACGCTTGACTAGAACTTAGTAAACCTAATCCTAACACTTATTAAACCTAAACCACATATCTGACCACAAAACTTTAGAAACTTGAAAAAAGTAAATAAAAACAGGTACCATGAAAAGTGCAACCACTACAGCCAAAACAAATGGGGCCCGATTATGGCAAGAGTCAGCATGAAAACCATTCACACAGTAAGACACGTCTACCTGACTACCATGTCAGTGCTGCTATTGTGACAAACTCAGCGTTTTATTCTAACTGTGTCACTGGTTGTTTTTCCATTTGAACTGTAGTATATCTGGCTTTGTCCACTTATAACACTTATTTCGTGGCACTAGCAGTTATCACAGTGAACCTGGTCCAAGGGGAATTACTGCTATGCGAGAGGTTATCGTTTGGGCTCACAGCATTGTTGTTTAGGCTGGGCTGATAGAGACGACTCTTTTATGGGAAAAATTTTGATGTAAGCTACAACACCCTTTCAATAAGTTTTGAAAACCAGACACAGGTTTAGAATTTGGATTAGGGTTTTTGGTTAGCCTATATGGCAAAGAAGATCTGCTAATCCAAGGATATAGCCCTTGTCATGTGACCAGTTCCACCTGTATCAACTAATTGCAAAAGTGCTCCAGCATTCAATCAATTGATAAAATAAAGAAAATATATTTTGTGACACTGAGAGTAGATCACAGTATAAAATATAGTAAAACTATATAGCTTACAAAAACAACCAACTCAAACTGTCTTTTAGCAAATGTTGACTGCATTAAAGTTGAGGGAGAATGTTCAAAATTCTAAACAAAAGTATTGCAGCTTAAGCACTGAAATAGACCAGGGGTGGCCAACAGGTTAATCGCATCAACCGGTTGATAGCCGAGTGTCATTTGGTTGATTGCACCTGATTTTGCATTGAATTGACAAGCTGCAAGAACATTTTTCAATCAATAGCCTTTTCCAGAAAGTACATAAAAATTATCCATCAGTTGGCTGGTCACGTATATTCTTTGGTGCTTCTTGTGATGGCTGACCATAGGCTAGCTCGGCTTATGCCGCGAAGGTATTGTAATACGTTTTTCTGTTACTGCGTGGCAATCATGATTTGGGTGTAACAGATACTTTGTCTTCTGTCTGTGCATCACTTACGAGGTCCATGGTACACAGCATTTGCACATGTGATACTCAACAACTGACAACACACACGTATGCCACTCAGTACAACAAAACAAAGCAGCATACCAGTATAAGAGCAGCTTACTACTTCCACCTCGCCGGAAAATATTTTCGATGAAGTAACACGAATTATCATCGATTGTGATGAGTGCAGCACATACTGACAAAATAATTTTGATTTTTTGTGAATATAAAAACCGTAATAGCAAAGAAAACAACAGCACCATTATTTGTGACATCTGGAAACACTCTCAGGAAAATTTCGTTATAGAAATCAAACAAATATCCTGATCCTGTCCTTATCCAATTTTTTTCAAAAATACACATCCAAATCCAATCCTGATCCAATAAAATCGCAAGTATCCTGCAGGATATCCGATCCTGATCCTGCCCATGCTCACCTCTGCAACCTACTGAAACCCAAACGAATACTAAAACCGAAATATCACTTAAGGCGGCGATCCGGTTTTCACATTTGGATTGCCAGGGGGGCATTTCGCCCCTCTGCCTTCGGTCAGTTACGTCACTGGCTATGATATATTGTTTTTGCAGAGAGTAAGCTGTCTCTACTCTACTGCAACAAGATTCGAGCTCTGGTGGCGTAACTTAGTTCATGGGAGGGACTGCAAGTTGTCTAATTAATCTATGTTTTGGTTGAGTTAATTCTCGGCTGGAAAGGCGGGAATGCTTTCACATTAATCGTTATATCGCAGTGGTAAATATTTTTTCAATATCTTAATGACGTTGGCATTAGAGTGCGGACTGCAGATGCCATCATACTGTAGCCTACTAGCTTTGCTGATAAATCGTGATACGGTGGTCAGTGTGTTGTACACAGCTTAGTGTAGTAGCTTCTAGTAATCACAGCGAATCCAGGGGTGCAAAAATGCAGTCGCTCACTTGCACCGCGCGATCAAAAACTTGGAGCGGGCCAAAGCTTTTTTTACATTTTATGCATATGAATGCTGTAGCCTATGGCAAAGCTTATGAAGGCGCTACTAGAAATTTCTTCCCACTACTAACATTCACAGAATTTTTTTCACCCCTGAGCTAATCAATAATGCTGAAAATTGAAGAAATACGACAGAAGTATCCTTGTTTCAGAAAAGGACGAAATTATTTTTAAGCTGGGTGAATACGTGTGGTTGCATTTGCACGATTCGCAAAGAAGAGTGAAAATACTGTAGTGACTTTGTGGATATTGAGTACCAACAACGTATTTATCGAAGAGTAAGCATAACCAGGCGGCTATCACTTTATAACAGCTTGACAAGGATGCTTCAATTGTACCCAGCTTCAAATTCATACTGCATAGGTTTATACATCGACAAGCCAACTGTTGTTCTGAAACGATTTTTTGGAAATTATTTGAGCGAATTCTGTTTAACGCATTAAGACAATCATCTGTGATTGCATTTATTGAGCAAGTTCATAATACTGAGAACTCAAAAGCATCAATTGTTGAGGTTGTATCGCGTTTCGCCATTGTGAAGCAAAGATTCAAGAGAGTCAATCAGATGTACATATCAAGCCGAGTTAAATTAGCACTATGAAAATTCAGCGAAGGCAAGGATCGTGACTGTGATTCATTCGTGTCAGATGTATCTGTAGCCTATTGTACAAGTCTTCTGTTTCACATCTGGCTAAATGAACCACTTTATTTGCTGAAATGAAATGCTTTGACTAGATCCTCAGTTCGCAAACAACTAATCGGGAAAACGATGAAACATTCAAGTAGTATCTGCTTGATAGAAACGTTTCCATTGATGAAGTTGAAGTACACTATTTGACCAATACCAAAACTTATTCGAGTTCGTGCAAAAATAGCATCATCCAAATGCAGTTTATTGTAAAATGATGGGAGATGATAGATGGGCAAAATATTTTGCAGCTTGCAATATCATTTCAAACGCTTCAACAACTGATAAAGATTACACAGCTTTACTCCAACGCTATGGCTCTTTAAGCTAATATGGAACGATTTTTTCCTCCTTTTTTGTGTTCCTTTTTTGCCCAGAAAATATGGCAGCCCTATTGAGCTTATTAACAAATAAAATAGGCAGAAAAAAGGGGGTTGTCTCTTTTACAAGTGCAGAGCTTATCCAAATGGTTTTAAAAACATTGAAAAGCAAAAGAGTCAAAAATGAGAGAGGAAGAAGTTGCAGCTAAGTCAAGAAATATTCATGTCACTATGTTACAGTGGCAATGAAGTCCAGCGGAGACATTTCTGGGGAACTTGTAAGAGGACAGAAAATCAAAGAACATGTTGTTACAGACTTACATATAGTAACGATGACAATAGACCTGTTTAACCAGCTATGCAGCAGCGGAAGAACGTCAAGAAGTATCATCGAAAAAGCACGATAGCTGAGTTGTCTGACGCTATCACATCACTGGATGCAATGATATCGGTCTCTGGTCATCCAGCATACAGGAAAAAATGCGGGAATATTGGTTGAAAAACGAAAAATGATTTTTAAAGCATGATGTTCCACAACACAGAAAAGACAGAAACACGTCACAGGCATGCACCACAAATCTTTTTCAGCGCCAGAGCCACAACGCCGAAATCGCTTCTGCAAAGTGTGGTTTCTGTCGTAAAATTTATTGCTGAGCAAGGACTGACGATTAGGGATGTTGAAAACGATGGATCGCCCAGAAAGTTTTTTCAAACAAAATTTCAAAAAAAGGTAAAACGATGCTTCTGGTGACCAGTTTTGCAACAGTTTCACAAATCGCTAATCATTGTCAATTGACATGTTGCATCATAACGTCCACACAACCACACATAGGCTTGCCGGGATTCGAACTCCATCCCACTTGATTTTGTCCATGAACATTTCCTGGATTCGAATTCCATCCCACTTGATTTTGTCCCACGAACATCAGCTAGAACAGTTTCTCGTGAGTTTTACTTAGAAAAACGTATTAACATTGGGCTTACAGTACTTCATATGGTTAGCGACAAGACTTTGCTGTGCACAACTTGATTTCATGCTGTTAGCCATCAGTCTAGAGCAGCGTTCTCCAAACTACGGCCCGCGGACCAGATCCGGCCGCGAATACGTTTTGTCAATAACAAAATAATAATATATATACGAAAATCTTGTTGACTTCGTAGAATGTAACATATCCCGAAACAATGATATCACTTAAGAAATCCGGCCCACGGATTGCCGTCTAATCGCTTATATGGCTCTCGGACAAATAAGTTTGGAGACCCCTGGTCTAGATGATTAAAACACTGTACTCTGTATTGTTTAGAAAATACTTTGTATTGTTTAGAAAAATAAATAAACCCTGTGTCAGTGTGTCTACCGATTGGATTGTGCTTGTTTGTTCCATAAAATATGTGGTTACTACAACAAAGGAGTTTACGTACAGCTGATCAGATCGACAACTAGACGATATTTCTGAGTGCGGCAGCATGGTCCTGCATGAAATTGTGCATATCCGAAAAATAAACCTACGGAAAACGCTAGAAATCACGGAAATTTAACGAAGAGAACTTCTAAAATATCCGAAAAAGCTATAAATTCCAAGAAAACATCCCATATTGCCGTTTGTTCCAGAGAAGAACATAGAAAAGGCTTTAATTTATGTTGAAGATCTAAGACAATCGTAGCACCAAAGTCGGCACCACAAAAGATAGATTTTTGAGGTGGCGCTACACATAAGAGGGGCATATTTTCACTCTTTTCACACTATTGACCAAATAGGTCACACTTGCATGGGACCCCAAAAACTAAGATGGCCTAGGGCTCCGGACTCCCTAAATCCGTCCCTGGCGGAACCGAGCAGTTCATCAATTTTTTGCACATCTTAGAATATGTATGTTTTCACGGTCTTCTCCAAACGTTTTGGGTTCATCCTTTGAAAATCGTCTTCTTTTGGGCCAGTTGTTACTGTTCACTGCTAGGCTGCACTAGATCTTGGGACAGCTGTTGAACAGCCATCAAGTGTCTCATCGTCCAGAACAACATGGTCGACGGTTTGTTCTTCTGCGCCACACTCACAGGCTGCAGAGAAAGCCATACCCCATTTGTGTAACCAGGAGCGGAAACATCCGACACCGGTACGGAGGCCATTAAGCTGGACCTACGCTGTTCTCGGAAGAGTCATTCCAGGAGGGTGGATGCGGCGGTGTCGCTGATGTAGGCTAAGTGCGGAGTCTTGTAGGGTTGTCCAACAACTCGGCATTCCATCGGTGATCCGTCCAATGCACTGCACGTATGTTATTGCTGTCCGGTGAAATGATGAGCTGTCGTTCGGCGGGTACAAATGGGTCTCGATTTGAGACACCGTATTTACACTTGTTGGGCAGGTGAGCGGTGAGTGGAGCAGATGTCCAGGCTCCATGTGATGACGTGCTAGAGATAGTGTGGCTCCTTTGCGACAAAACTCAGCAGGTTGGATGCCTGCGAGGATAGGAAGGTTGTCCGCTGTTGTAGGACGCTGTTGTAGGACGCATCCAGCCACAATTCACAAGGCGTCGTTGATGGCAAGGTCAGTGAGGCGGGTTTAAGAACTGCGGCACAAGGCAGGAACGCAGTATGCCGCGGTTGAATGTACCAGGACAAGGGTGGCTGTTCGCAACATTTTTGCCCCAGCACCAGTGGTGGTTTTAGCAATTTGGGAGCCCCTGTCGTGGGAGTTTGCTAGAATTGTTAGTATTGCGGTTCAACGCCGCCATGTTCACTCAACCGTGGTGCAACTTTTTTGCAAAGTTAAAGAATTTTACATATTTTGGAGGCCATGGCCCAAATGCGCCCATGGTGTAGCACTTCAAGTTCACCAGTTCACTTTCCATCATAACATTTCATTTACTGATGAGCCTTGCAATGATCTTTTTAACGATTCTAAGCTCAGAGATAGGTGAAGGAATAGTAATATGTAGGCCCAGGAAACATTTACTACCTGCAAGACAAACAAAAATCTAGCATCTGTATTTATTCCAAATCAATGCAGAGAGTCTTGTCAACCATCTGGGTCAGAATTTTAGATGTTGAAGAGAAGGCGTGACAGGACAGATCCCTTTGGGACGCCGTTCTTGAGGTGTCGTAACCTGCTCCGTTTGCCGTTTCAGGTAGTAAGGGTGAATTGCAAGTACTAAACATCTCCATGATCATGCGGAACATGTGTCTGTCAGGCAGCAATCACAACAGCTTGCACGTGATGCAGCGATGCCATACAGTGTCGTAGGCTGCTGTGAAATTGACAAACACAGCTCCGGCATTGTTAGCCGAAAAGCTATCATCGATGCAAGCCCGTAACCAGGGGGGCGTTCCTAAGTTTTTTCGCCTCTCCTGGAAAAACTTGTTGGACATAGTTTAAAACAGTTGGGCACCTCTCAGAAACCTCTTCTCCCCACCTGGTGTCTCAAGCTGGTTACGGGCCTGCCTCGATGTCATGTGTGACCAGGGTGACCTGGTCTACGGTCGACCTCCCGCGTAGCATGCCCGCCTGCTCCTACGGGAGCAGTAGGTCGATGGTTGGTTCGACACGAGCGTAGATGAGTCTCTGGAGGATTTTGAAGGGGAGACACAGCGGTGATATAGGGCGATAGTTCTTTGGGCTCCACATGCCTTTTCCGGTTACAGGGATCGCAACTATTGGTGTTCTTCTCCAGATATTTAGAATTTTGAGTTGTCGTGTGGAGGAAGTGAGGAAATCGCAAAACCAAGATTTTTGGAAAAAGGAAATTTTGAAAATTAAACCCAGAAACGCATAGTTGTCAATATTAGCATACTTTCCAGTCAGATCCGTGATGCTTGGGTTATGCGGTCAACAAGCACTCAAAAACGTAAAACATGGAAGTTTCAAATTCAGGCCAAAGTAAAAAAACATTACAATGGATTGATTGTGCAGTACTTAAACTGTCAAAACAGTGATTACGCTTCCCACTGTCCTAACTGTAGTGTTTGATGCCGCAACGCATATCTGCACTTTTAAGCGTGTAGGGTACTTTTTAAGTGTGGGGTATTCAACCTCTAAAAATGTAAATATGTAGTAACATACAGCTGAAGTTTAACAATAGAATCAAGCATAAATGAAATTCACTTGTCAAGTTTTCGTGAACACCTCTGGTAATCTTACTCTGTGAACACAACTGAAACGAGCCAAAGGTCAAGATGGGACTTGATGTAAAATGCATTTGTAAATTCAATCAACAATCCAAGTGATCACTTTCACAGCGCTGAGGCTGTTTGTGTCAAATCCGTCTCTTTCACGCTGCGCGCCACTATACCGTTGCTTTAACCGGACTGCTACTTCAAAACTATTAGCTTCATGTGGAAACACGGCTAAATATGCTAGTGGTTTGCTCCTCCTGCACAGGGCCGGCCCTAGCCGATGCGGGGCCCAATGCAAGATCTAGGGGCGGGGCCCCTCTGAGCAGTGATTTTATGACGTCATCGTGTTCAGTCACGTAGTAGAGCGCAGATATACAGTGCAGCAGTAACACGAGAATTGAGCACGTTTGCTAACGTTCGAGAGGAAATTTGCTAGTTCTCACGATAGCGTTCTTTGTTAACAATGAAATTTATATGGTGTTTCCACTGAATTCTCAAGCACAAGGTGTATCTGGCAAAAATGAACAATCCACCTGTCCTATTTGGCGTTATTTTGTTTTCTTGTATTGTCACGAGCGCGAGTGCATTTTTGTTGCGCGCCGTTAATTGTTTGGTTTGCGTTGATTGTTTGCGACGTGGAGTTGGTTCTTTGCGCCTCCAGTCTTGTTCAGAAGCCGCTGTTCGGTCGACATCACTCATGTTGTTTCATTCACTGTATGCCGCTTGATCGTTCGCTACGAACTCGACGAATAAGTTTAATAAAGCCTTCATCAGGTCACATCACCGCCCAAACACCATGGCGCAGGGCCCAGTGCAGCTACGTCGGCTTAAAGCCAGCCCTGCTCCTGCAAAAACTTTGCGGACATTCATAGCTAAAACATACTGCTTCACCGATGGCTTTTTAGTAGCATTGGAAACATAGGCCTACATAGTTTGGTGGAGGTTGCCTCCGTTTAGCTTAACAATTCAAGTCAAGGTTTATGAGCCGATGTTAAGACTGGCTAAGCCAGCGACCTGTCCCAGTAGGTTTCAATGGACGCGTATTGAAACACAGGGTTGAAAACTTGAACCACTGAAAACTTCGAGGGGACTTTTTTGGTCTTTGTTACAACGGCACGTTTACGTTACACGATGCCAGAATTTGTCTCAGCCAGCACCCTCACCTTACAACAAAAAACATGAAACGCAAGCTTGATTTTTATGGTTCGCTCTTGAATGTGTTCTATGAGCGTTAAACCAAACGTAATAACGGCATTCGTTGGTTCGAACTCGTTGGGTATTTCCCCAAGGAAAAGGATAAGGAACAAGTGAATGCATGTAATGCAGAGAAGCGTGAAATTAAAGACACAATAGCCTACATGAGATTGTATTGTCTACATCACACTTGGTGCAGTACAAATCATTGCTGAAAGATGCACGACAACCGTGACAATGTTTCAGTCGCAGCGGGTTTCTGCTAAGTGACACAACGACAGTGGCACCAAGTTTTTAAACAAAAAAAACGCTGAATAACATTTGTGCTTCTCAATTCCTCTTCTCTCAGATATTTTTCCCAGGAGGTGGACAAATACCGTGAAAAAAAAGCTGGGGATGCAAATTGTATTCTGCAGTTCTTTTCCACTGCTAGAAATTAGCCTTTTTGTCTAAGTCTCCGCTAGCAGTTGCTGGAGAAAAGGAAAAAAACACACTTTAAGGAGCGCAGAACCACAGTGGTTTGATTTTCTCCAGTCATCAGCCTTTCAACTAATGGAGCTAGAGAGCTGTTCAAAACCTCTAAAGCAGAAAGTCTACTAGGTTCGATTAAAAAATCCAGGAACTTTCAAGCTTGAAATTTTTTTGAGGTGATGTCATGAGTTTGTGGGGTTGAAGGAAACTCGGCGAAAATCCGCATCTTTGGAGCCCTTGATTGGCTTTCTAGCGTTTGTTGTTAGCAAGTAATGGCGAAAAAAACGCAAATTAATTCGCAAATCCCTAGGGCAGTGTTTCTCAACCGCGAGTCAGCCGAAGGCTCTGGATGAGTCCGCAAGCACTAGGGGCAAACAAGTTTTCTGTAATGCCCTCACACAAAAATAACTTTATACAATCGACGTTTTTGTTTGTACAAAGATTAAAATGCACGTAACCAGCGTGAAAAAGTCAAAAAATTGCTGTTCCGCATGGCATTTATACTTTTGAGGTAGTGTGTACAGCAGCTTAAGCGTAACGTGTTATCTAAACTGCAGTTTGTTTTTGCCGTCATAGTTTATAATTCCTAAACAAAAGCAGGCGTTTGCGCATAACGACAACTTACTTGAAACTTGGATTTGCTTCAGCTGTGGTAAACTGTGAAATCCAGCCATAGTTCGTAAATTGCTTAGAATCTTTGCTCACGGATGTCTCAAAGAAGCTACGTCGGCATTTCGAGTAAAAATATGTAAAATACGCTGACGAAATCCTTGAGCTTTTTAAAGAGGAAAAAAACAGGTAGCGTGAAGTCGTTCGTACTTATTCTCCATCTAGTTCAGGAGTAAAACTTTGCTTCTTTTCCTGTTGCTTGGAAAAATGCAAGAGCAAAAGCGCCTTATACAACAGAAGAGAGCTTGGTGAAACCAACAGCCGTGAAAATAACCAGGATAATGTGCAGTGATGCCATAGCTAATAAGTTAGCTATGGTTTTTCTTCAAACAATACCAAGTGGAGCATCCAAGAACTCTCAGTTGATATTCTGAAACAAACTACTGCTGCTGCGAAGGCGAAATCTTCAGATGGGCGAGATGAGACACTACAGTTAGGAAATGATGCACAGTTCATGCTGTTTGTGCGATACAGTACGACTGAGGACTACGTGGAACAACTACTCTTTTGCTGTCCACTTGCTAAACATACCATAAGAAAAGAAATGTTAAAAAAAGTAGATTCCTTCACTAAGGAACATCAGCTTTCGCGGTCTCACTGCGTGTCTGATTGTGCCGACGGTGCTTGGGCCATAACAAGAATAAAAAAGGCTTCATATTATCAAAAAGGAAAACAAAAATATTTAGGTACTTATTGTCTTCTTCGCCGAGAAAAAAATCAGACAGCTAAGAAATTTAAGATCTGACAGTTTTTAAATAAATTTCATCAGCTGTCAATCACATTAAAACCCGTCCATTACGCATTCGTTAATTTGGTATTTTGTGTGGCGAGATGGGGGCAAAACACACTGGAAATTTGCTCCATCTGAACATCCGTTGGCTGAAGAGGAAAGGTGCTGGAGAGAGTGGCCCATACAATGGCACCGGTGCGTTATTAAAAGAACAGAATCACAACTTTGCTAAACGATTTATTGACAGCAAGTGGATTGCCAAATAGCTACACTAGGTGATTTCTATACGTTTGGATCAGCTAAACAGCTCCATGCACGGAAACGGTGGAATACTTTTAGATGTGTCCAAGACATTGTCTCGTTTAAACGTAAAACAGAGTTGTGGATCCTACGAATTGAAAATGGAAGAATTCTGCGATTTTGGCATTAAACGCACTTTCAGAAGAGATAGAAATTGATTTGCGCTGCACTTGTCAAATCTTTCTTGAGTGTCTTACTACATCTCTCCGAGATGGATTGATATATCCCTTCTCATAATTACATGAGAACATTTAACTGGGTGCGAAGCCCTTTTGAGGTGTCAGAGTTATCAGAGTTACAGGTTCATTGTGAAATGAATTACATTGCTGAACAGCTGATTGAGCTGCAAAGTCGACAGCTGTGGAGTTTGACTCAATTTTGAGTGGATGTCCAAACCAAATCTCTCTAATCTGTGTCAGCAGGCAGCAAAAGCTCTTTTTTCTTTTTCCAACTACATACCGCTGTGAAGCTGTTTTCAGCGATATAACTACTGTATTTTTAAAACCAAGCACCGATACCAACTTCAACCAGAAGGCGACATCAGGTGGGCGTTGGTGACCACAGGCTCTTATTTCGACAAACTTTTGAAACAAACTCAGGGATAAGATTCTCATTGAAATTTGTGAATGTGGGCGATGAACCGAATTTGCTAAAGTAGTGTTTGTATCATTCTCGCAGCCTTGGTCTATCTTGAGTCCGGGAAGATTTATACTGGTTCGAAAATAGTCCGTGTCTTAAAAAGGTTGAGAAAAACTGCCCTAGGGATTCCTTAACAATCATCGTTTTGTGGCGAATTAATTAAATATCGCTTCTGCTGCGATTGTCTATTCAATTCATACAGGCTATGAAGAGGAGTGGTGAAAGCATACGCCACTGTCGGAGTCCAACACTCACGATGAATGTTTGTGATCAGTGATCCCTCTGATGTAGGCTGCGCAACTGCGCAAAAATGCGCAGTACCACCAGACCATTTGCGCAGTGAAATCTCACTCTCGCGCACTTGCAACATTCAAAATTTAATGTCGTATTTATATTACTTAGCCCTTTTACCGCTTGAAACGTTTCATTGATTGTGCTTCTGCATCGTTGCGCAATTGCATGCACACTGAAACAAACATTTGCTCATTGTAAAATTTTCTTGGAGGGAACACTGGTTGTGATTGTGATTAACTCCACTGACAAGGATGCAATTACTTCAGAACAAGAACGCCATGGCTTGACTTAATGGTATGGGGTGCCGTTCGTAAAAATATTATATCTGACAGATTTAGCACAAAAACTGCTATCTCTGTGCGCATTTAGCTATCTCTGCGCGCATTTAGCTATCTCTGCGTGCATTTAGCTATCTCTGTGCGCATTTAGCTATCTCTGCACAGAGATAGCTATCTCTGAGCGCATTTAGCTATCTCTACACATATATAGCTAAATCTGCATGCATATATAGCACTGAAGCGTGTTGGAGGAAAACATGGTATCCTGTCTGAAGAAAAACTTGGTGTTCTGTTTCAGTAATCCAGACAAAAGCTAGGCTACTGCAAGGCATGAATTCCTTGGCGTCATATAAAGCTAGGTAGTTTCAGGTCTAAATTATACTGGTTTGATAATAACATTGGTTTGTGCAGACGATGGGCTACAGTAAACGTGTGGTGGTGGTCTCAGTGTTAGTGCCATTTTTT
>JGI24021J15306_10005933_pt1 | contig 14591 bp, 5 predicted proteins | sample Ectturendosymbi1_FD_15306 | JGI IMG/M metagenome (IMG submission 15306)
TACAGGACTTCTTGCACAGCTAACAATGTCGTCCAACTGTTTCTAAAAAGACTATTTTCGAAATATGATGCTTGACTGATATTTTGTTCAGATACTGTAGCCACAATTTTTTAGGCTAGCTGTCGCGCCTTTCAATATGAGAAGTTGCTTATAAAATATAGTTTCAGTGGAAACGAATCCACGTTACTTGGCATGTTGCTGAGAAAAGCCTGAACTTGCTTGTCATATCCTAGTAGGTGTGAACAGCAGATAAAATTTTGCCCGAAACTGCAAAACAAAACGATCGTGATTGCAGTTTGTCCTCTCGCCATGAAGCGAAATATTACAAAACAGCTCCTGCGTGTGTGTGGCAGTGTATGAGATTCCGACAGCATTAGAGCCAGCATTGCATAGGAGGAAATTCAGCAACACGTGTGTTCGACGCAAAATCACATTTTGATTGTTCAAAAACGTGGATTGTTTCAAGTCACTGCGCAGGTGTTATTTAGACAAGGCAGTAACATTGTTGTTTTGTAATAGTACTATGCAACATTACAAGGGAAATGCGGGCTGTTGTCTGTTCCAAAACACCCACATTAGAGACTGGCAGCGAGAGTGTTTGATCTGTTATCAGCTTTAATGTTGAGTACCTGCAGTGCAAAGAGATCTGTCATGAGAGCCAAATCAGACCCCCCTAGATGCACACCTGTTTGTCATTGTATGTCAGAGGGGAGATAGTCAACTCCAAATGAGCATCAGTATATTTTGAATGTTTAGAATGGGATTGTCTTACAAGTTTTACTCTATGATTGATTTCCATTTACAGTCACTCTTGTCAAACCTGCAGCAATGAATAAGTTGTGATTAGAAAACGCCCTTGGTTATTGATGTGTGTCAGAAGCATAGGTGACAAGTAAAAGTGAGTAGAATTGTAGCTGGGAGTGAAACACTCCCATTAATTTTTCACCTCTTTGCTCATCAATTTCCATGCAACTACAATTTTCATGATTGTTCTGTACTACCTTTGAGACAGACCGTACTTTTACTGCCGTCATCACAAAAATTTTCTCTAATCCACCATGAATCAACGTAGGTTGAACTTTTATTGCTTACTTGTTAGCATTAGGAAAGTCCAGAATACAATCAGTGATACTGAAGCAGTATAACAGGAAAGTATGTCTGAAATCAGCAATGGAAGACGTACAGTATGATGTCAAACTCGTTACAGTTCAGGGGCAAATTCAGGCAAATTTAATCTCAAGCGGGCTGGACGAATGTAATCACTTTACAACACCCTGGTTATAAGTATTGACAACTTCCAGCTGATTTCATAACTTTAAATCAAACAGTTCAAGCTTATCTGAAAATGATTGTTAGCACAAAAATTTCCAATTTCCCCTCGCAAATCAAAATCATGCCTTATTACTGAGAAGACTGTCAAACTAATGGTGATTAAGACCTCCGGCATGAATGAAATTAACTGTCTGGACAACCACTTGCATGACCTCATCCATGTTTTACGGCTGTGCAGTACAATGGCTGTTGGCATGAAATGTAGTGAAATGTCCAAAATTCATGTTCTCCACTTACAACCGTACTTTTGCTCTGAAACTTGTCGCAACACCTGCTTTTTTATGATCGTTTATGGTGTGGTATCTGTAGCAATATTGACAGCACAGAACCAGTCTACTCCGACCCTAATCAACACTCCAACGAGAGATTTAAAAATATCATTTGTTGTTGTGGTATCCATCATAGACACTAAACCCAGGAACTCCTTATTGGTGGACAAAGTCTCAACAAGGCCACGATTGAATATAACTATTTGTGCAAAGTCTGAAATGTCTGTGCTTTCATCGAGCGCAAACCAAAACGTATCAAATGACTTGAGTTTGTTCTTCTGTTGGTTGTCTAAATTTGCAGAAATGTCCAAAATCCTCTCCGCCACAGTGTTGCTCATCAGGCTAATAGTAGCAAAAATTTTAGCTTTCAGAACATACAATTTCTGCAGCCTTTAGGATGCACGTCTTCATGAACTCTCACAGTATGGCTTAGATGATAAAGCTATGTCATCAGTAGGGCAAGTTTTTGCAACAACAGCTTCCTAAATGCTCAAAAGATATGTAGTTCAATGTCCCGAGTTTTTCCCAGGAATTTCATTTGCAATTTTTTCGATTTTTGTGTGCAACCTTTACTGCAATTTTTATCAAGTATTGCACAAAATGTAAAAGTGTAATTAAAAAAAAAACTCAAACTATTTCAGTTTAGTTCTATTCACTGTGATTGCATGAAAAAGAGCTATTTGACGAATTAACTGCGTCTCAATATTATCTATGACGAAACAGTTGGTTTGCAAGCTAGAAGTTTTACAACCCCATCCAAGTACGACAGTGCCCGAACTCAATTAAGAGATGGAAGTGCAGAAAATCTTGACTTTTGGCCAAGTCCGTGCAAACGAAAATAGGTTGTGTCAAGTCTTCCGCAGTCAAATGTGCACACAAATGCAACTTCCTGCGCATAAATGCAGCTTTCGTTGAAAACAAATGCAACTTTCTTATTTTTTCACTGCAACAAAAACTTGCCCTGGTCATTAGCAAATGAGGTACCTATCTTGGCTACTGGTAAAAATGGACCGCTGTTTTCAAGCCTGCAATCAATTCCTTTACCTCCATTCCTGGGTTGCCTTTGCAAACCATGGTATCTTTCGGTATGATGAGTCGCAGAGTGGCATTGAATGTTATGTTTTTTTGAAGAGATTGACCAATATGGCTTTTTTGAGGCCAAAACCAATATATCGGCCATTCATGGGCCGATACCGACAAGCGATATTTCCAAAATTTTTAGATCTTGTTTTCTGCTTCATTATCAAAAATATGATGTATTTTATGCCTTATCTTTTCTTCAAAAACTTGAAAAATCAGGATTTATGGTTTAAAATGTATTAAATTTGAGCAATTTCAACATTTGATTAAGTGTTACCATAGTATACACTATTTGCATTGAATAAACACAGTGCCATGAACAAAAAAAGGAGGTTAAAATAACAAAACCATAAAAACAGAACACTGAAGGTAAGAGAACTATCTACGGTGCTTAAACCAGAAAAGCAAAAACAGTGCTTCAAAGTTGAAAGATGGAAATACAAAATGGAACACCGAGTTAAGGAGGTTAAAATTATCACAACACTGTATTCAATTAGCCATTGCCAAAAATAAAAATTTTTCCAAGACAGCAGTAACTTTTTCGGTCTGTGATAGTATGTTTGGTAACAGTTATTGTACCACACTTGTGAAATTTTGTTTTTGTATGTATTTCACAAATCAGCTTTTTGACTCTTCTGCAACTCAGTAGGTTTTCAATTTCAAAAATCAATACAACTCATAAAGAATTAAGTTTGGAATTTCGATGCAATGTAACATTAGCACTTTAAGAGCCGGGGCACGATATGTTTGTGCTTTGAAGTGGGCCTGAAACCAGCAGTTGTCAGTTGCCTTACCAACGCTCTAGCTCCTCCACCGATTGTGCTAGAGAGCTGTTTAAGGGCTTAAATGAATCAGCCAGTCTTCTAGTCTAATCTCCAAAAAAATTTTTTGGTTGGGGGTGGCGGATTTTTTGTGAGTGATGCCATAAGTGAAGTAGTTTTTGGGTCATTTTGGCTCATGTTGCCTGGCCTAGGGCCTAACTGCTAGGCTAAAGTATTTCGCTGAAGTTTTCATTAGAAACTAGGCTTAAGTCCCAGTCTTTTGAGCTTATGATCGACTTTCTAGCGTTTCTGGGTCAAAAGTTATGATTTTAGAAAAACAAATTATTTAATTAACTAATCAGTCAAAAATTTTTACTAACTTAGATCATAACTTTTGAACCCGAAACCCCAGCAAGTCATCCAAAGTATCAAAAGACACGGATTGTAGCCTAGTTTCCAATGAAAACATCAGCGAAATACCACCATCTAACGGTTGACGCCTAGGGTCTATTGAATTTTGCCAAGATGGCCAAAACGTCCTCCACTAATGACGTCACTCACAAAAAAACCATACCCCCCAACCAAAAATGTTTTTGGAGTGCAAACTACAAGACTTGCCACGTCTTTTGACACTTCAACCAGGTTCGTAACTCAAACAGGAGCGGAGATATTCCCGTGCAAAACCATGTGCGATCCAGCCGTTTTTTTGCGAACCGCTTGAATTAATCTAGATGTCAAAGTGTTAAATAACTGCATGGCCTTGAAAAAGCAAACTAGTTGCATTAGTCACTGCAACTGAAGTACCGGTATTGGTATGAAATGAAACACCTCAAGTGATTTGTCAGTACTCCGTAGTGGGTCATTCTATGTCAAATGAACCAAAAACAATGGAAAAGTCAACCCACCATCTCAGATTTCCTCAAATTTCATAAGCAGATAGAACGTTTCATGCTGATTCTAAAAAACTAAATATTTTTGAAATTGGTCAGGGTTTTGCATTAATATGGACCATGCAGAATGACTCCTTTTTGCTGTCAATGAAGCGTAACAACTAGTAAAAAATCATCAAAAAACTTTGAAACGTAACCATTCTCACTGTAATCATTTAATTGTTTTAAAAAGTTGACAAGAAGTTGTCTCAAGTGTATTGTCATCACTTTTGAAAAAATGTTCAGAAAACCCATGCGCTTATCTGTTTTTTTGTTTTTTTTTTAGGAAAATATTAGGTACCCAGTTTCGCGTCGTAGGGCCCGATTTGTCTGATGCTAGGGATCTGATTTTCTCTGATTCTAAAAACCTGATGATAATTTTCTCTGATTACAGGGACCTGATTTTCAATTGTAGGGACCTGAAACGCGTTCCTAAAATATTCGGGTCTCTAAAACACTTGAAAAAAACCTGCGCTAACCCTAATTGGGTTAAAGAAAATGAGCAGTCATCAAAATCACTCGAATGCGTGACATAAATTTTGAATGGTCATAATTTGACGAGTACAGATGCTATTGGCATGAGCAATACATCATCTGAAAGCTATCACTGAGGAAATATTATCCTTAAATTATCCTCATTGTTTATTTTTTTTGTTTTGAATAAACATCCGACAAGGTTTTTGCCTATGATTTCAATGTAGTTACACTTTAACCCTTTTTGTCTCTGGTGCACCACTTTTTTGATGAACTTTGCACAACAATAACTTGCCAGCCGATTAAGTACGAAAGCTGTTCAAACCTTCTAAAGATGCAGGAAGTCTTGTAGTTCATATTTTTTTCAAATTGGAAATGTGAGGGTTTTGTTTTTTTGTGGGTGACAAAATAATGAGGGTAGGTTTGTGCATTTTTGCCAAGGTTATCAGGCCCTGGACCTCAAATTGATAGTCCTTCNTCAACCTTTNAGCATTTCTGGACCTCAAATTATTGCCCTAAAACTAAAATTTTAATGAAAAATCACGTCTNGCAAAAGGTAACCTTGGCCAAATTGGCTGAAGGCTGTAACGTGCCAGCCTGTTGAGCAGGAGTTGTTCAAACATTCTACGGATGAGGTAAGTCTTGTAGTTTCAATAAAAACAAAAATGGAATGTTTTAGATTATTGCTTTTTTGCTGGTGACATTGTAGTGGGAGTAAGTTTATACATATTTGGATAAGATTTTCAGGCCCTAGGTGCCAGCTTCAAGCGACAAATTTTTGACTCGATAGTTTATTGGAAACCAGGTTGTAGAATGAGTCATTAGATGGTTTGATTTGCTATCTAGCATTTCTGGTTGAAAAGTTATGGCCTACAAATGGCAAAAATTTTTGGGAAATCTCAGGAAATAACACAAAAAGTAGTCATTGTGTACGGTTCATAACTTTGCGAAACCTTAAGCAATTTTTTAAAAAATTAGTGTTTTGGAATCAGCATGTGAACTTCTTTCTGCTTATGCAATTTGAGGAAAATCTGAGATCGCGGGTTGACTGGCTGGGACACTTGACATAGAATGACCCTAGTTCCATATCAACAGTTTAAAACTGTCATGCAGAAAGCACAGTTTTTCTGCGTTTTGACCAAGTAGCATGCAGCAAGCCGGTCATCCACAACCTGGTCTAAACATACGCAGCATTAGGATATAACTGATTACCGCCCGTCCCGCAGGAGTAAATTCCATAAGAACAAGTCACCATGACAATAGCTATGATGCACATGTGCGCATTACGCATCCGATAATTGTGCAATAATGCCATGGTAGTTCTGATCCAATCACAAACACTCGCTTTTACCATGGGCAAGTTAGCTTGTCGCGAACAACTGCTTTTGCTGGTCGTGCAAACGGACAGCATCAATTGTGATACAAAAATGAACGCTTACTACCGTGCTGCCATCAGACCAAACAACAAATCACCACTTCAAAGTATTTGTAAAATGTTGGTGTACTGCTTCCGTAACTTGTGTGCCATGTCCACAAACCAGCGCGTTGCAACAGCTTGGATTGTGAGTAGAGATCATCAAGTATATCAGCCTGGCTGATATATCGGCCGATATTTGGGTTTTACCGATACATTGGTATCGGCCAAAACGGCCGATATTATTGGCTTCAATAGGAGTTGTCAAAACGCTGGTATATTCCTCTCGCATCCAGACAACCTGCACAAGAAGGCACAATGAAGCAAGTCAAGACAGTTATCTTACAACAACGTTAGCAGGTGCGGTTTCATAAACAAACAGACAAGATTAATCATGGAGCGTGCGTGGGCCGTCACAACCAAAACAAAAGCAACATCGGGAAGTTTCGCAATGCTTGAGGTTACCAGGGGCAGGTGTTGTGTACAAGTAAACTCCCATTATACTTCCAGAAGTTTTCGCAGCACGAAAAGTTTGACTGGTACTCAAGGTGCAAAAGTCCAATCGATGCTTAGTTTAGCGCAGATTAATATGAAGAAGATTGCATGAAAAATGAATTGCGTTTTGTTAAGCAACATTTATGGTGTTATGAATGTGATTACAAATGCTATCATTACTCATTAGTGACAACAATTGATCATATGAAGCAGTTGCAAGTAACATCTTAAAAGGATTCATCTTTCTTAACTTCATGTATTAGGCTATAAGCGTGCCGTTTTATACTGTATGCAAGCTAAAACATCGTGTTCGCAGGTTAGCTTAATCGACATTTTCCACATGGCATGATAATGATAGTTGTGATCGCACAATCCAAGCTGTTGTAAACGTGAAACCAGCGTTTGTAGATGTGGCAGACAAGCTACGAGAGCGCTACTCCAACATTTCACAAATACATTGAAATGATGATTTGTTGTTGGTACGATAGCAGCGCGGTAGTCAGTGTTTATTGTTGCTTTGAAATTGCAGTTGTCTGTTTGTTAAACACTATCAGCAAAAGCAGTGTTTACAACAACGCAACTTACGCAAATTGAAAGCGCATTGTTTGTAGTTTGATCAGAACTACCGTGGCATTATGGCACAGTCATCGGATGCGTAATGCGCACATGTGCACCTTAGCTATTGTTATGGCGACTTGTTCTTATGGAATTTACTTCGGCATAGGGGTGGTAATCGTCTGCAGCCTGGTGCTGCTTTTGTTTGGGCTAGGTTGTNGATGACCAGCTAACTCACTGTAGGCTACTTTGTGAAAATGCAGATAAACTTTCCTTTCTGCATGACAATCCTAAACTGTTGATATGGAACTACTGAAAACTGACAAATCAGTTGAGGTATTCATTTCATACCAATGCCAGTACTTCAGTTGCAGTAACTAATGGGGCTAGTTTTTCTCTTTTGGGGACATGCAGTTATTAAACGTTACATTACATCAAAATTCCAAATCTGGTTCTTTACAACTTGGATTGACTTTTCAAGTTGAAAACCCACTGAGTTGCAAAAGAGTCTGAAAGGTTGATTTGTGAAATACATACAAAAACAAAATTTTACAAGATTTGTGTTGTACAATAACTGCTAACAAACATACTATCAAAGACCAAAAAAGTTACTGCTGTTTTGGAAATATTTTGATTTTTGGCAATGGTTAATTGAAATCAGTGTTGTACTAATTTTAACCTCCTTAACACTTTGACGTCCAGGTTAATTCAAGTGGTCAGCAAAAAACAGGTGGATCGTACATGGCGATGCGCGAGAATATCTCCGCTCCTGTGCGCTTTACGGCCCTGATGGAAGTGTCAAAAAACACGGCAAGTCTTCTAGTCTGCACTTGGAAAAAATTTTTTGCTTGTGGAGTGTGGGATTTGTTGTAAGTGACGTCATAAGTGGAGGACGTTTTGGCCAACTTCACCTGGCCCTGGACACCAACCGTTAGATGGTAGTATTTTGCTGAAGTTTTTATTGGAAACAAGGCTACAATCCAAGTCTTTTGATATTTGCTGGGGTTTTTGGTCCAAAGTTATGATCTGAGCTAATCAAAATATTGGACTGATTAGATAATTAATTTGTTTATTTTAGATCATAACTTTTGAACCAGAAATGCTAGAAAATCGATCAAAGGCTCATAAGACTCAGAGTCGAGCCTAGTTTCCAATGAAAACTTCAGCAAAACACATGGGCCTACCGGTTTGGCTGTAGGCCAGGCAGCATTAGCCAAAATGACCCTAAAACTACTCCACTTATGATGTCACTCACAAAAAATCCACAACCCACAGCCAAAAATTTGCTTTTGGAGTGCAGACAAGAAGACTGTCCAATTCGTTTCAGCCCTTTAACAGCTCTCTAGCGCAATTGGTGGAGGAGCTATGGTGTTGGTAAGGTAACCGAAAACTGCTGTTTGTAGGTCGAAATCGAAGTACGAATATGTCGTTTGCCAGCTCTCAAAGTTTAAGCCAGACCGGTATCCAGGTCTCAAGGTTTAAGGGGGCACTTTAAAGGGTCAAAACTTCTGTTTTTATTATATTTTTTAATAAAAAATTTTGTTAACACAAATTAATTGTAGGGGGATTGCCTTCAAATGCCCCCCTTGGCAGCAGACGTGGTTTTGATTTTCCAGATATCTCGCTGAACCGAATTAGTTGACCAAACAAAGTAGTTCGGATAAACAAGGTCTGACTGTGGTTAGTTGCCCTGATTTGTTTGCGGGCAGTCATCTGCTTGCCGCGCACAAAAAAACATGTGAGAAATGTTACGTCAAAGAGCAGTTTGTTTATGGGGACAATTGCAGAGTGGTATGAATTTTACATAATATTTTATGCAGTCACAAGACTGCACACCCTAACGAGCAGTACAGAGAATTTGCGTTAATTGATCATAGGTGAAGTAGCCACTAAGTTTCCAAACATGGGCTAAATTGCAAAATTCATTGGTCGTTCCTTAGATTTCTAGAGAAAATGTGGTTTATGCTGAAAAGTGACATGAAAGCTGCCCTTCCGCGACAGATATTTTTTTTCCAGGCTAGATGCGCCACTGCATACTGCCATAGATGTTGCTTAACATAACCACGAACGGTCAGACATGCATAACACAATTCATAACACAATTCATTTTTCATAACACAATTCATAACACAATAACATAACACAATTCATTTTTCATGCAAGCTTTTTTTAAATCAATCTGCAGTAAACTAGGCATCGATTAGACTTCTGCATGTTAAGTTACAGTCAAACATTACGTGCTGTGAAAACTTCTGGAAGTACTATGGGAGTTTATTCATACACATCACCTGCCCCTTCTAGCGTCAAGCATTGCAAAACTTCCCGATAATGCTTTTGTTTTGGCTGCGACGGCCTACGCATGCTTCATGGTTAATCTTGTCTGTTTGTTTATGAAACCGCACCTGCTAGCGTTGCTGTAAGATAACTGTCATGACTTGCTTCGTTGTGCTTTTTTGTGCAAGATGTCTGGATGCGTGGAGATTATAAGAGTGTTTTGTCAAAACCTAAGGAGGCCAATAAAATCGGCCGTCTTGGCCGCTACCAATTGTCGGTGAAACCCAACAATCGGCCGATATATTGGCTGATCTGTTTTTTCACCACTGAAACCTGCTGTGAACACACCAAACATACAGGTATCCCATTCACCTCGTGCAAAATAGGAAATGGACCAACTGTATTGGAAAACTGGATTCTTTGTCAACTTTTCTCAGTTTTGTTGAAGACATTTTGGGAAACGATGCTGCCACGGAATGGAGAAAAAAAGCAATACTGATAATTTAAGTAAAAGCATAAGCCCAAGTCCAAGCATGGAATAGTTCTTCATCTCTCAATATGTCCTTATTATGCCACAATGCAATTATCCTATCTCTTATTTTCACAAAAAACTGCAAAGATGTTTCCTCCCCGTTTTCACTCAGGTTGACATATTTCAAACAGGAGGTCGTTTGAGATCATTGTTTTAGTTAACTTTTCTGTATGTTTTTTGACACTAGAAATCCGGCGATGTCGATTTCAACAGTTTTAAAATTCAATACGCTAGTTTCTGCAGTTGCAAATTTTTCCCGATTCTCAATTTTTGTCCTGTTGAACAGATTTCTATGCAGTTTATTTTTTGGTCAATAATTGAAACAAAAGCTTTATGTAGCAAATTTTGGTTAGAGTTGTACCTAGAGCTCGAAGGTTTTGAAATCGTCATCACTGGAGCTCATGGACAGGAAAGTTTTAACCCTTGAGTTCTAGTGTTAACATTGATCAACAGTAGTTGTACTTTTGCATATTCATACGTACCTGTTAGAAGGTTCAAACCGGTGTGAACTTCCAAAAGGAAATATGGAAGAAACTGGAAAATTTCATTTGAGAAAACACTGGAAACAATAAAATATAAGCATTTGCGTTAAGGTTTCGAGTAATTGAAATCTAGTCACCAGTCATCAAAGTATGCCTGGATAAACTTCTCAAGCAAAGAAAGAAGTTTTTACTTTACGAAATCTTCTCATGAGCCGGATTAAACCTTGGAACAGGCGGGTTTTGGCTCGTGGGCTGTACGTTTGACACCCCTGATGTGCAGGCATATCTCACATAATTTAGATTACCGTAACAGAATACATTACTGTAACAGAACAATGCAAGATAAATATAAAGTTCAACATATATGCAGTGTTTAACACACAACCCAGAAAAGTTCCTTCTAACTTCCGAAACAAGAATGACAAGGATGCAACCTTTGGCGGATCTAACCTGGAAAAGGCGTCTCTTGCGTAAGGGCAGCTTTTGATATCACTTTTAAGCTTAAAACCACATTTTCTTTGAAGATTTGAAATCGACAGATGCTTTTTGCAATTTTGCCAATTTTAGGAAACCCAAGTTGCTACTTCGTCTCTGATTGAATAACACAAATTCTCTGTCTTCTTCTGCAGGATACGCAGCGCTGTGACTGCATCAAATACTGTGCAATACCCATACCACACCACTGTTGTCCCATATACTGCTTTATGACGTAGCATTCACTAAAAGGTTTTTGAATGCGCGGTAAGCAGATGGTTGCCTGCAAACAAATCAGGGCAACTACCGCATTTTTCGACCGTAAGGCCCACATAAAATCTTTTTCTCAAAAATCGAAAGTGCACCTTATAATGCAGTGCGCCTAATGTATAAATCTGGTTGTGGTTTCTCATCTTGAACCAGTTTTATGTGGGAAACGGCACCATTTATTTGATTTCTAGGTAAGATTTTTTTGTAAATGGACGTAATAAACCAACAACAATTGCAATGAGCAGCACACGAGAGTAGTTAGCACATGCTACAAATAGTAAAACTCGGTGAGGCTCCTGACTACATTGGTGCATAGTGAATCAAACACGCACACAACTTTTATTTTATTCGTGTCAAGCCGATCAGGCGTGTGCAACAGATTAAACTCCCAGTGGCGACTCAGGCACTGGGGAATTATTGGGAAGAGTTAAATATAGTTTGATTTACCAAAGTTTTGCTTCATTTAATGAGCCTCATAATCCAGTGTGCTTTATGTATAGAAAAGAACAGCTAGCATTCAATTTTTGATACAACGCCTTATGGTCCCAAAAATACGGTAACTACAGTCAGACCTTGTTATCTGAACTATTTCATTTTGTCAAATAATGTCAGTTTAGCAAGGTATCTGGAAAATCAAAACAGAAACAAACTGTAGAGTCAGACAAACTATCAACTTTAGCAAGTATGTAGACTGCATGTGAAATGCGACTAAATGAAACTCTCATAGTTTTTTTTCTTTCATACCACATCCGTGTACATAAGCAAGTATGCGTTCGGAATGAGATTTTAACAGCAAAAATCTGTACAGGAGACCTATAACTGCGTCCTGTGGGTTCTGTCACTGTTACATTCATTGTGTGTAGAAAATTGACTTTCACCTTTCCGTTGTGATTTAATAAACAACAAACTAACATTTGGGGTAACCCAGTTTAGCTTTTTTTTTCTATTGATACGGCATCCGTTCCTACATTTCCGAGTCGGTGTTGGACAGCAAGGTTTCCAGATGAAAGGGGTAAAATGCATTGGGAGAAATCTGTTCCTTGCAATTTGTTTCAGGTAGCAGGGATTACAGTTCATCAGTGTTCAGACAAACGAGGTCTGACTATATTTGGAACAGATAGTGGTATTGATCTCATTGTCAAAACACATTTGGGTCATTTCATAATAATTCAGCCCAACTTTCTGAAATTTGGAACCACATGGTTTAGGTTTTCGTTCCTTTTCACATATGTTTGCAGCTGCAAGTTTTTAAGAAAATTGGCGCTAATTTTGCAAAAATTGATTGAGCCGTTTTTGATTTATCACTGCCTTTGTTTTTTTACCACTAGATGGCATTTGTATTAATGAGCCACACAAAAATGACTATAACTCTAGATCTGCTAGTCTAATCCACATGAAACTGGTGTCTATCCCCATGTTTTCTGGGATGGGCTTTCTAGATATGCAGTTTAAGATCACCCAAAACCTACTTTTCATGATATTTGTGTTTTTGCCCCCCTACATTGCTAATTTGGGATTAATGCTAAAAAGATTATTTGATAACATTTGTTCCTTTAGATAGAAAATACGACTGTGTTTCCAAACATATTATTCTCAAGACTAACATTTATGTTATTCTCAAGACTTTTCCAAACATATTATTCTCAAGACTAACATTTATATTATTCTCAAGACTAATAACTTCTACAAAAAATCAGAAATAAATGGAGAAGAATTAGCTCTAAATTAATTTCTTTTGTCTGCTCTGTGACATCACAAGTGACATTCACATACTCTCTGTTACTTAACCATCTTGTGAATTGTTAGTTAATGACTTCATAAATGCTTGTAATATGATAGAAACTGCCTGTAATTGCTTGCATATGGGTTGCCTTTTAGTGTTTCTTTTGGAACAGTCCTTTTAGTAACAGTTTAAGGTTGATGTGACCTTACTCAACTGAAGACTTCAGGTGTCTGTAGTTGCTTTCCTGTTGTGTATAACAAAAACATACTTCATTTAAACAATGTTTTCAGGATGATGTATCCTTATCTAGCAATGTTTGTAAAGCCACATCAGTGACCCTCTCCAAGCGAATCTATCGCAATTTGTTGCATAAGGAAACTTGTTTCGTGTGTTACACATCTTCAGTCCTGCGCAAAAGTCGACATATGAAACAAAAAGAAAAAATAACGCACGGTTGCTAAGATTAAAACTCAAAATTTCTAAAAATGAAGATTACAAAAATTTAGCACAATTGCAACTCTTCCACTAAACATAGCTACAACACTGTTCAACAAACCCAGATCGCAACGGCCATTAGGCACTTTTTCTGATTGACAAAACAAACTTATCGCTTTTGGCGTGGCTTTTTGTCTCAGGCAATCTCGTGGTTTGCAACAGACCGTAACGTGCAGCAGAGAAAGTCTGGCACGCCAACTAAGCGAGTAATTTGGTTAAAAAGGTTTACACTCTAGTTGTTAAAAAGGTTTACACTCAAGCGAGTAATTTGGTTAAAAAGGTTCACACTGCAGTTGCGGCACAAAAAAACTAAGTAGTACTTCCATGCTAAAAATTTTCCAAGCAACAATTCGTAAGTCATTCCTTGTTTCTCAGTTTTTTAATTGATGTCAACTTCTTCAAGTGGTAAGCTCCAGTGGCTGGGATTCGCCTCTCCTTGTCGAAAGCAACAATTACACGCCCTAGCTTTTCAGCGGGCATTTAAGGGATCGCCTGCCTGGTTCTGCTCCCATCTTCTTGCAATGATTCAAACTTGTACTTATCATTCAGCAATGTTTGTAAAGCCACATCAGTGACCCACACCAAGCGAATCTATCGCAATTTATTGCATAAGGAAACTAGTTCTGTGTGTTACACATCATCAGTCCTTATTCAAATAGAATCTGGCGAATCCCAGCCACTGGAACTTCCCACTTGAAGAAGTTGACATCAATTAAAAAATTTTGAGAAACAAGGAATGACTTACGAATTGTTGCTTAGAAAATTTTTAGCATGGAAGTACTACTTAGTCTTATGCACCGCAACTGGAGTGTAAACCTTTTTAACCAAATTACTCGCTTAGTTGGCGTGCCAGACTTTCTCCGCTGCACGTGATCGCCTGAGACAAAAAGCCACGCCAAAAGCGATGAGTTTGTTTTGTCAGTCAGAAAAAGTGACTAATGGCCGTTGCGATCTGGGTTCGTTGAACAGTGTTGTAGCTGTGTTTAGTGGAAGAGTTGCAATTGTGCTAAATTTTTGTAATCTTCATTTTTA
>JGI24021J15306_10005934_pt1 | contig 14590 bp, 4 predicted proteins | sample Ectturendosymbi1_FD_15306 | JGI IMG/M metagenome (IMG submission 15306)
AATCCACTGACCCGAAAATATTGCAATTATGAAATACGGTTCCGACGAGATTCCGAATCTCAAGGATTCGAAATTCTATTTTGGGCATCCCTAATTGTGTGTTTAGTTAAACTCAAGTAAATGAGATGACTTACAAACCAATGCATTCAGCACAAGAACAAAGTGTAAGAGTCACGGAAAAGATATCGTTTGGATCTCTTGGTCACCAGTGTCATGACATTACAAGAAGTAAGGATAAATGTATATTTCATCCTTAAATTCCAAGTCAAGTCCCTACGTTTTGAGCTATAGATCAATATGCAGCTAGGTAAATACTGTAGGCTACTTCTACAACGTTTTGATTGAAATCCTATTCACTAATAGTTGAAAACAGTCTTTTGCAAAACTCCCCAGTCCCCAAACTAAGTCTCCACAAGTGTTGCTTTTTGTCTTTATCAAAAGCTTTGCAGAGATTTGCCTGAGAATCTAACTTTCTAACATTACATACACTAGCATAATTGAATATATACTGTTTGTTTCTGAATACATGACAACCAACATTACAACAAAGCCAGTTGTATTTCTGCATGGAACAAATAATGGCTGTACTGTGGTCTCTCACATGTGCACCTGCAGCATTATTACTGTTTCAAAAAAATAATATTTCTAACAGTATGCTGTACCACAGAGTAAAATGCCAGACAAAATCAGTTAAACATCTTTCAAGGTCTCTAGAAACTTGAAAAATACTAGAAAATATTTCATCGAAGCTAAAATTAATAAACTAACAGAATCAGTGATACCAAACTCTGTTTCAGCATGAACTTGACTATGCGTGGCCTACCATCTAACATGAATAGCTCTTCACACAAAACATGACAAACAATTTTATTTTTGAAACCTCTCCAAATACAAAACTTAAAAATGTGTGGGGGATATATCCCCCGTGTCCCCCACCAAATTGTGCCCATGCAAATAATGCATATCATTTTAACTTTTATGTGCAAGTACTGGTAGCATGCTTTTCAAGTTTGGTTTTGACTTTTAAAAAACATTTTGCATGTCTGTTCTTTTTATTATTTTCTGGGGTTTATTTAAGGTAAATTCTGGGGTTTTTCTTCTTATCAGAGTGGCAACACTGGTTGCCAGATGGTGCCAAAATTGGCAAATATTGCCACACATCACTGTTTTCCAAAAATATTGCCAATATTTTTTAATGCCAAAAATTTACCATTTTCCAAATACCAAATGTGACTATTAATATTAATAAAATTTATCAAATTAATACCAAACCTTTGAAGGTAAAGCTCAGATAATATCTTTGAATATGATTTTACTGCTTGAGGAATTACTGTTATTGTTGTAGTGTTTGATGTGATTAACGATCAATCGTGATTTATTATGAAATTTACCTGTTGTTGCTTTGTTTTAAATCTCGATTTGCGTAGGATTTTGTGCATTCAAAGTAATGACTCTATAAATAACTATCAAAACTGAAATATTTTACATTGCTTCCAGTTTTTCAACTAGGCCTGAAATATTACTCTAAGATTTTAACTATGAATTATAAGGAATCATTTGTCAGACAAGAATCAGGATGTATGATCTAAAATAGCATTTCTCAAATTTTTAATTACAACCCCCACTCCCGACACGTTATTTTCGCCCCCAAGCCTGATAAAGCAAACAAAAGGTATTACATTGAAAGAATTTTATTAAACCCATCATTGCCTACTGCACCCTATTAGGGTGCATAAAGTTTTGAAGTATTTCTGAAGTATTTCATTTTTGCAAATGTAACTCGAATGCCATGTAAGGGCCATTTTGTTGTGCACCCTATTAGGGTGCATTGGGCACGAGCTGGTACATCTGCAAGTTGGAACTATAGGATTTACTGCTTTTGCTTTGGGCACATGAACGGATGTGACTTACCACTCTAGAGGAGAATTATATTTCCACTGACATCTACTTGACCCTCCTAATGACGACCAACATTCAGATAAAGACAGCGGCTCTGAGATAACTGCTGATAAAATCGCCTTTCAAGTCCTTGGTTTCTGACCAACGAACAATATACTGTATACTTAGGAAAGAAAGTAATTAGTAGTTTGAGTTTAAAAATGTTGAGCATTTTCCTGATAATTTTGACACATTAGCCGACTTGAGCAAGACAACAAATCACTCCAGACTTTTTATGAAATGCATGAAAATTGAAGTGTTCTACTGTAAGAGGGTATGCACGTGCAACCAATGTGATTTACTCCATTTGACAGCTCTGATAAAAATGGAAATGATGTGCTCTACTATGTTGCTGTGCTTGTTTACATCCAAATACGATCCTAATGGAAGCAGGCTGAATTACGTTCCGTATCCAGCAACAATTTTATGTATATTCATATGTAAATCATCTGCAAGGACAAAACAAAGCGTGATTATTGTTATTCTCAAAACATGCCTCTTGGGAATCTGTATATATATAAAACATCACTTTTGCATCGACCCAACGACTATATTGTTTTCACACCAAGCTGTCCCCCCCGCATTTTACAACAAAATGCCGCCCATGCTTGTGACGATCCATATGGTTGATATCGTGTGTAATCAAACATACTGTTCATATTCTCATCCTAGTATAGCCAACTGCCTGTGTTACTAATCAGAGTTCACAGTTCATTTTATGTTGCTAATGGCAATATGTCTTCAATAAACTCTGTGCCAAGTGGTGCTTACACTTGTGCAAATTAATTAAGTAAACCTTTGGAAATTAAGTGTTTCTTCATTTCTGATTGATCTTGCAAACTTGCCATGCCTGTAGTTTTTAACTATGAGATTTCGTAGCGACACACAACTAGTTTATTCCTAGCATAGCTGTGAATCTTTTGTTGCCGCCTATGCATTAAAGTGTTAGCCTATTTGGCATTATGTCGTATGTCCACAATTCCTGTGTTTGTTATGAAGTAAGTGGCCATTCATTTAGAAGTATGTGTATTGTTATTGCAGGGGTTGCCAACCAGTCAGAGACCAAGAGTCACATTTCTTACTGTGTTACAGGAAAGAGCCGCATCATACACCTGATGGGCACACATGAACCTAACCTCATCGCTTCCTCACTTAAGCACATACTTTTGCATACCTAGATTTATTGTAAATGTCACAGACCATCAACATGGTAATGACAAAACTTTACAAGACATTTAATTTATTGTTGTGTATATTATTTAGTAGGACTTCTGGAGTATAATTACGTAAAGGCTGCATGAAACCAAACAAAGAGTCACATGTGGCTCACAAGCCATGGTTGGCAATCCCATTACTATTGCATTCAGTGTCAGGTGTTAAGACATGCATTAAGGAGAGAAACTTTCAGAGCTAACGCTATGTTTAAAAGTTACAGCAATTACCTATTCATTCGAGTATAACGTGCAAAATTTTATACCAAAAACATCAACGCAAAGTTCGGTGCGCGTTATAAACGAGGTCTTTGATTGTTATGCCTTTACGCCACTGGGCACATGAAATCAAGTCCACATAATTAACAAGTCATACGCAAGAGAACGCGCAAGTAAGGTATATTTCGTATAGCCTGTTTTAGCGTAGCGCAGAGGTGCAAAAACCCGGTCGTGCGCTCGAACCGCGCAACTAAAAATTTGGTCCAAAAAAGAGAACTTTAAGCCTTCGTTACAAAACAGCAGCATGCCTAATTTCAACTCACGCTGTATCTGTGTTGCACGACGTTGAGCAGCTTCGGCAAGCGGCTGCGTTGAGTCGTTGCACGATGCATGACCTGGATGTAGAATGCAGCCCTAGTTCTTTTTGTATACCAGAGCTTCTGCCAAATGGGACAGCGCTTGCTATAATCGGCGTGTTAGCGTTTCACCGCGTGGTATCTGTGGATACAATGCGCTGCAGATAAACTTCCCTGTTTGCAGTTTCAACGCTACTTGGCTCTATGATGTAATAATACAAAATGTTGCTACATAAAGGACGACATCAACAGTGCAACATAAATGTTGTGTTCAGTTTGAGCGTTGCCTGCTTCAATTCAGTGTTTTCGCTGGTAACACTTTTATTTGAATACCCCGAAAAAAAAATTTATACCAATTTTCAATCAAAAAATGAAGGGTGCGCATTAGACACGAGTGCACGTTATACTTGAATAAATACGATACTTCTCATAGCAAAATGTGACAAAATTCAATTATATCAATTTGTTAATCAAACGCGTATATTGATATATTTGAAACTGAGATGTGCTTTTAGATATTTGAGCGAAATTCAAGTTGCAATTTACATAGTTTTATTTACTAACTATTTGTACATTTTGCTTTTTTGATAATAAAGTTTTCATCATGAATCCAGAAGAATATTGTGACGTTGGTTGTTAGAAATATCATTTCTTTTGTTCTTTAAATGTATGGTTTTATTCCAAAGAATTTAATACATTCTTGTACATTTGAAATCAGTGGCCCAAAGTACTATCTTTGGAAGTAAACTAGGTCCTACATGCCCGTAATCCATTCAAAAAATTCAATCATTTTAAGTTTTAATATTGCAGTTAACTTAGTAATACCTACAAAGATTCTAAAAAATAGAAGAATGCATCATTCGTACAATTGAGAAAATAATTTTGTACCTTGTACTAATCATGGAATTTTCAACATTAATCCAGGCAACTATGAAAACACTGAAAAGACGTCAGAAACACAGAAGTGTCATAAGTGGTGTGCTATATTAAACAGGAGGTGCATTTATTTTAGTATCACCCAAAGTATAATATTTAACTTCTATGCATGAAAGATCAGAGTTAAAGTTGTAACCAAAAATTCAATTTGTGTGTAGCGTTATCTTTACAACNAAACTTTGAAATCGAGCATCGAGACAAGTAGTGAAAANGATCCAAGCAAAATACTTGATATTTGTACTGCATAACTTGAATCATTACAAAGGATACCATTGCAGATAAAAATGGCTCAAATAATATAGAATGATATAAGAATTTAATTCCATTGTTTTCACTTCAAGTTTTTTAAAAACGCAGCTGTTTCATTTTTGATATAATAACAGCGAAATCAGGAATTCTTTATACCACATTCACTTGGGTTCTTTCTTTAAGGTACAACTGATTTTTGCATTTTGTTTTGAAGTTATACTTGAAAATTTTTATTCACACAAGTAAATTAACACTTTGATACCCGGGTGGTTTCGGCAATTTTCGGCAAAAAAAACACCTAAACACACGTGGCTTTGCGTGGGAATTTCTCCGCTCCTGTACGGTCTACAGACTCGGTAAAAGTCTCAAAAAACGCATACAGTCTAGTAGATTGCACTCGAAAAAAAATTTATTTCTTGGGGGATGCAGGTTTTTTGTGAGTGACGTCATAAGTGGAGGACTGTTAGGCCACCTTGGCCCACTTTGCCTGGCCCTGGGCGCCAACTGTTAGGTGGTAGTATTTCGCTGAAGTCTTTACTGGAAACTAGGCTACAATCCGAGTCTTTTGATACTTTGGATGACCTGCTGGGATTTCGGGTTCAAAAGTTATGATGTAAGATAGTAAAAATATTAGACTAATTAGCTAATTAAATTATTTTGTTTGCTTTAGAATATTAACTTTTGAACCAGAAACGCTAGAAAGTCGATCAAAGGCTCAAAAGACTCGGACCCGAGCCTAGATTCCAATGAAAACTTCAGCGAAACACTTTGGCCTAGCGGTTGGGCCCTAGGCCAGGCAACATGTGCCAAAATGACCCAAAAACTACTTCAATTATGACGTCAGTCACAAAAAACCCGCACCCCCCAACCAAAAAATTTTTTTTCGAGTGTAATCTACTAGACTGGCCGATCCGGTTGAGCCATTGAACAGCTCTCTAGCGCAATTGGCGGAGGAGCTAGGGCGTTGGTAATGCAACCGAAAACTGCTGTTTTATAGGCCGAAATCAAAGTACGAATATATCTTACGCCGGCTCTCAAAGTGTTAATGCAAAAGATAGTTCTTTTTTATAAGTGTACAATTCTAAAAAGTTTTGCATTTTTTTATCCAAAAAGATCAAGTTGTTGTGAAATACCATGTACTTGTCGATGCTTGAAAGGTATTGAAAATGAATTTTAATGCTGAAACAGCTAGTTCTTAAATGCATATCACAAAGTTTACTCTCAATAGCTTTCATAACCAGCTGATTTCAGTGTTTGATTCACAGGTTTGTTTCACGTGTGGGTAGTGGTTTATCATTCATGAAAATGAGTAGAAGCTTGGAGACAAGCTCTAGTTTTTGATTTATCAGAGAATATGAACTTTAATGACAACTGTGCATCTGCTCAACAGTAAGTATATAGCGGGTGAACTTATGTACAAGATAAACATGTTTTTACTTAGCTTTTATTTTGTGTACTGATCAGTTTTTTGCTGATTGTTAATACAACAATAATTCTATTGAAGCAGGTTTTACTTGGTAAAAAATATATGTTATTTCTGGATATTGATGCATCTTAATTTCATTTCCAGGCAGTGTCTATTTTTCTTCATGGGGCAAAAGCTATTTTTTATTTTTTGCCTTGATATGAAAGCGATTCGTTGAAATAGTCATATAACAAACTCAGAAAGAATAACCTGCTTAGTTCACAACTTAGACATGTTCAGNTGAGTGTTGCCATGGTTTCAATCACGGCAAGCTGTTAGTGACTTTTTTACCTTAACACTTTGAGAGCCGGTCTACGATATATTCGTACTTCGATTTTGGCCTAAAAAACAGCAGTTTTCGGTTGCTTTACCAACGCCCTAGCTTATCTGCTGATTGCGCTAGAGAGCTGTTCAAAGGCTCAAACGGATCGGCCAGTCTAGTAAATTGCACTCGAAAAAATGTTTTTTGGTTGGAGGGTGCAGATTTTTTGTGACTGACGTCATAAGTGAAGTAGTTTTAGGGTCATTTTGGCTCATGTTGCCTGGCCTATGGTCCAACTGCTAGGCCAAAGTGTTTCGCTGAAGTTTTGATTGGAATCTAGGCTCGGGTCCGAGTCTTTTGAGCCTTTGATCGACTTTCTAACGTTTCTGGTTCAAAGTTTTGATCTAAAATAAACAAATTATTTAATTAGCTAATTAGTCAAACATTTTCACTAACTTACGAAAAAAATTTTGGCTTGGGGGATGCAGGTTTTTTATGAGTGACGTCATAAGTGGAGGACTTTTAGGCCACCTTGGCCTACTTTGCCTGGCCCTGGGCACCAACCGTTAGGTGATAGTATTTCGCTGAAGTTTTACTGGAAACTAGACTGCAATCAGAGTCTTTTGATACTTTGGGATGACCTGTTGGGGTTTCGGGTTCAGAAGTTATGATGCAAGTTAGTAAAAATATTAGACTAATTAGCTAATTAATTATTTTGTTTGCTTTAGAATATTAACTTTTGAACCAGAAATGCTAGAAAGTCGATCAAAGGCTCAAAAGACTCGGACTCGAGCCTAGTTTCCAATGAAATCTTCAGCGGAACACTTTGGCCTAGCGGTTGGGCCTTAAGCCAGGCGACATGAGCCAAAATGACCCTAGATTGGCCGATCCGTTTGAGGCCTTGAACAGCTCTCTTGCGAAATGGCGGAGGAGCTAGGGGGTTGGCAAGACAACCGAAAACTGTTGTTTTTTAGACCAAAATTGAAGTACGGATATATTGTACGCCAGTTCTCAAAGTGTGAATGTTGCAACAATGGTGTCTTTTATGCAAAACCATGGTTGCTCTAGACTGGTAAGAAGGTCTCTGGCTGATAAGCATCGCGTACTTCAATGCACTTGTTTTAGTAGAAACTGTCCATGTTGGTCGAGTAGCTTAGTGCTGCAGCGAAGCTTAAAACTCGTTGCCCAATTGACGAGACCGCAAAAGTCAAAACCGTGCCATCTAGAATTTAACATATTATATTTATTTCAAACTATAAAAATCACATTATCATCAAAGCCTGGTATTCATATGAGATGCACATAATTTGTTAGTGCTTTTTTCTTAAACAAATGTCAAGTGTTTGATCACATCTGAAGAGCATCAGATTTTCGAAAACTTTTATCATAGCTCTTTAATGAACTTTAATGTGCTTTAACAGGTTTTCTGAACAGGAGACTATGTCTTCTTTTCAAAAATTTGAGAAAATCTGAATCTACAATCCTGGCCAGAATTTTTAAGAAGAGTTAGTTTTTCTGAAATTGAGGTTCAAGAACAATGCGAGCGATTGGATTTTTGCCATCTAGTGGACATGTTGCAAAAACCAGTTGGTAAGTGTTGTTAAAAATACCTTTGATGATTATTGCCACTTAGAAGTTGTTAATGTGTTTCAAATTTTCAAAGTGATCATTTTCCTTAGCCTCAGTAGTAATGACATCTGCTTGCATGATTAAGTCATTGATGAAACTCTATCCAATTTTGGATAAACCAGTTTCGTTTACTTTTCAACACATACTATCAATTTCGTGAGACTTCCTACAATAACAATATTTTTTAAGGTTACTTTGCAAAACAGCACCATGATTTGTTGGAGTATGTTTATGACAAGATATTTACTGGAAACCGAAACACTGAAGCTGATGATCTGCTCAAGGTGTGCTCCTCAAATCAATTCATCAAATGTAATTTCCACAGTTTAGAAAGTTTTTTAAGTCCAAACGTTTATAAAGTAACTTATCCTGGATAACAGGCCTGCAACCAGAAGGAGGCAACCAGACAATTACCCCAGCCAAAAATTTTAAATATCATGTTTAATTAATACTACGGCCAAGTAGTAGTATTTATTATAAGGCTATTTAGCACTTCCGCTTTTCGTGTATCATGTTTAATTGTTAGGTACAACAACAAGTTGCAATCAATTTGGACCATTTTTCCGTCCCTGCTGAAATTATCAGCTGGTTGCAGCCCTGCTAAACAACCGTGGTTGATTTAATCATTTTTCATGATTAATTGCTATTCTCAAATTTTTTTTTGTTATTTGATGGGCAACTTTTATTAATATACTGCGCTCCAAAACAGTTCATGGTTTTGTATATTTTGTTATACTGTTTAATTGGCCTGCCATCACAGAGACATGGTATGCAATGCTAATTTATGCAGCCAGTCATATGATCTATAATTTTGCAGCACATGGAGTCGTTGCCGAACATCTTTAACGTCAATTTCTCTTTTTGCCATTATCTTTTGTTAAAAAGTTTTTAGAAAGCCTGGAGATATGTAAGCACAGTAATAAACTGGTGGCTGAAACCAGTCACTTACCACTTGCTTTCCTTGATCCATATTGTGTCTGGTTAGTGCGCAACATCGAAAATTGGATGAGTAAGTTAATTGTTCTTAAGTTGTCGTTATTTTGGTAACATGTGATTAAATGCTCCAGCTTTACAGGAAGCTTTCAAGAAATCACTTCCCAGGGCTCTGTTTTCATGATTTTTCTATAATTCCGACTTGCTGTGTTCCAGTAACTAGTCTACACAGAGTTTTGCCATGATAGTTGCCAATCCATAGGAGGCTTGCTGAACTGAAAAGGCTGCTAGACTAAACACCTAGGATGGGAATAACGAAGGACTGTGCTTTGCATAATGGTTGCAAATGGAAAAGCACTTTACCCAACCTTGTGCAGAGACACTGTGACTAAAACACTCAGAATGTGTCGTGGATAAGCATTTCAACTTGAGCACCAAGATCCATAAATTCATTGTTGAATGGAACAAATATGCCTTAACCATGTGCATTGTCACCCAATCTTGCAACAAATTATATGCCCCCCAAACGAAATTATAACCCCTGATAAGCTCTGTTGGTTCATAAGTGCCTCAGACACGCTAAATGAATTCATTCAGCAAACACTAATTTCAACGTTTGCACACATTGGCTTGGAACTAAAGTTACCATAAGTTTTCTTTTTTAAATCTAAAATGTGTTCTGCTGTTACTAAAAAACGTTAAACTGTCTTCCTTTTGCCCTTTGAAAATTTTTTTGAATACAAGCTACAGATTTCAGCATACTTTTGAGTAGCTTAATTTCGGTGAGGGTATGCATTAAAAAACTACACCAGGGTTTTGATTTGAGCACCTTGCTAAAAGTGTTTCCTTTTGGGTTAATGGAAATATGATAACCCTACTCTGAACCAGCGATCCCCCAAGCCCACACAGCTTACCAGAGGGAACGAAATGAAATTCGTTGATGTTAATCATTGCAAAACTACTGAAGTCAGTCCCTGAAGACAGTAAAATTCACAGCATCAAAGACATCATCTATTGATCACTGTTGCTTTTGCAGAACAACTGATTTTTTACTCTGGATACCTCTGTAAATGTTTTAAAAAAATAAACGCACAAAATAATGTTCAAGGCATGATCCTCTCTCGTTTCAAACAATTCTTGTACCTCTGCGATGTTCAACAATTTGCTTCCATTATGCTTTTGCCATTTGTTTGATTACCTTTTTTCGATACGTGTAGTTTTTGATTTACCGTTTTCTTCTAGCTCCTAACATTCAGCATGAAAAGGCTAGGCCAGTCAACTTCACGGCTTCCTATCTGCTTACTCATTTACTTACACTTTATGTTGAGCCATCGAGGGAGCTAAGTGCTCCATTATTGGTATACGTTTAAATACAAAATACGTTTAACTACAAAATACGTTTAAATTTTTATGACAAACGATTATTTAAGTACAACCTATTTGCTATTTTTACCTAACGCGCGTTGTGCTTGGATTATTCATTTCCTTGAGTTTGCTTGGTTTCTCTGCTCTTGCTTTATACCTTTCAACATTTTGCCCGTACGAGAACCCCTTACAGATTTTAGAACTGAGGATGCGTGAAGTTATGTGAAATCGATTTCCTACCAAAAATATTTGTTGACTCATTTCACTTCGTCGTCTAGCTGAAGCAATCCAAACTCAGATTGAGTTAGGAGAATTTCACATACTTCGACTTCAGTGACTTTTTTCAAAATAGCTCAAATTTGCAGCAAAAAAGTATCGATGAAGTGATTCCAAAGATGTGCTTTGCCCTGCTTATTGAATGTTTTCACTGAAATCCAACACAACAACAAATGTTATATCCAATATGTGTTGCATAGAACTCTACCACTTGAAACGCTTCAAGTTGTGTGCCCAAATGGTTGCGCAAGTGCCTATGGACTGAAACAAGCATTTGCTCAGTGCAAAATTTTCTTAGAGGGAACACTGCTGACATACCGATCAAAGCAAAACAAACATTGTTTCACTAATAACGCAAGTGACTGCGCTGCAAGATTTGAATCCTTTGTGCGTTTTTCAAAGGTTCCAACAGTATATACTTCTAAATACGATTCTGACACTCCCAAAGCATGAATAGTAGTGCACTGTTCAGTTCGTTATCGGTGGTTTATCATTGCGTTGGTAAAGGATAATGTCTGAAAGCACTGTAGTGGCATGAGAGTTCATATTTATTTATTTAACGATGACAATCGGCAGGCCGGAGCCTGAATGTACTCTTTGTCGCGTCATGTTGAGCGAACCAATTCAAGACGATCAGTTGAGGAGAGATTGCAAACAATTAAAAAAGATTGCAGGTGCGAGTAGACAACAGATTGCTAAACTGGAAGCATATAACAAATTATACGAGGAAAAAAATGTGAAATGGAGAATTAATTACGGAATAAAAAAGGAGTTACTATAATAGACAAACTGAGGTGTTATGGCAAGGTACAGCTGTTAGTTAATTCAAGATATTTGGAGACAGCGTTCTACATATTGATTGAGGGTTTAAGTTTCAATGAAGGATGTCCAAATAATAGAAGTTGCAACAGGCTTGAATGATCATGTAAATGCAGACCTTCTTTGAGTAAAATTGATTTCACAGATTGCATCAGGTCAACTCGAAGCACAGAGTGAAGAGAACAGTTGAGGAGTAGATGTTCTTCCGTTTCTTTATTGCCACATAAACACATATGATAAGTGCGCTTGTTCAGGTTTAGGACACTGTGACCCAAGCGCAGTCTACAGCGTAATGATGTATTACGTGGGTTGCTATCATGAAGGTACCAACAGTTATGCTTGGCCCCTCAGTAGAAAGTGTCTTGACGTAATTTAAAGGATGAAAAACTAGTGGAAGATTTGACAAAAATTGGTAATGCATTCCACAAACTAGCACCTTTTTGAAAAAAATTAGTTAAAAAGAATGTTCTCTTTAGCCAAAGGAATCTGGACATTCAAACTGTTAGGAAGCATGTATGGTGATAAATCTTTATACATTTTTTGGAATGAGGGAATGCAGGGATGGTGACGCCATACCAAACATTATCTTATAGTAGTAAAGTAGAATTTGCATCTCTCTTCTAGTACCTAGCTTAACAAGAGAAATGTCATTCAAAACAGCGTCATTGGCTGTTGTCATAATGCACCCTGTAATTATTTTTGCTGCTGTTATCTGGGCAGAGGCCAAAAGTAAAGCATCAGATTGTGAGCAAGTGTCATAAACGATGCTGCCGTAGTCGAAAATTGGTAGAATAAATGAGTTGTAGATTGAAAAAGGAGCAAATCTAGGCACGAAATTTGAAATAGATCTAAGGCAGTTAACATGCTGCACAGCATGCTGATGAAGGCTGACAATATGGGGATCCCAGGAGACACTGTTATGGAAGAGCAAGCCTAGATGCTTGTGGCTATCAACTTCTTGAAGCTGCATGTTATTAAAAATCAGAGGAAGTTGTTCACCATGATTACTAGATATAGTTAAAACCTTTGTATTCTGAGTATTGTAACTAACACCCCAAGTGTCAGACCACTTTCCTAAAGTTAGGAGATCTTCTGACAGGACTAGGTGTAAGTGTTTTGGAAACTTCGATGAAGAATATAAAGTTGTATCATCAGCAAATAAAGAAATAGATTATTTAATATTATCAAAAATGTAGTTGATATAAATAAGGAAAAGAAGGGGTCCAAGGACAGAGCCTTGGGGTACACCACAATTTGTATAGCATATTTCAGAGGTGCTTCCATTGCTATGTACCATTTGATGAGATCTGTTTTCCAAATAAGAAGTTGTTAAAACCATACCTAATTGTTTGAGTTTGACAAGCTTGTGTGAACAATCCTATCAGGCTCTAGAAATATCAAGAAATACTATACGTGAGTACAGGTTATGGTCATGGGCCAGATAAATATCGTGAGTAGTTTTCAAAAGAGAGGTTAACGTTGAATGGTTTTTGCGAAACCCAGAATTTCTGTGGTTTAGGAGGTTGTTGGAGTCAAGATAGGAGTACAAATGTTTATGGACACGCTTTTCGAACACTTAGACAAAGAGGGAAGTATAGCAATGGGTCGGTAATTCGTTACATCGTAATGAGATCCTTTCTTACGAAGAGGCAGAATTGAGGCGATCTTGCATAGGAGAGGGAATTGCTCTGATGCCAAGATAAAATTAAACAGCAAACTGAGTGGAGTTGCCAATGACTGACTGCATGATTTCAACACGTGATTCGCGAGGTTTTTGAAACCTTTGCATGTTGTGGGGTTTAAATTTGACAGAACAGAATACACATCGAACAGTTGGACAACCAGTGACTGTAGACGTTGATCTGTGATAAACGAAAGGTTAGGAAGATTAACTTTTCTGACTTTTTCATCAGGTAGCATTGAAACGCTAGAAAAATGGGTGTTAAAAAGGTTACAGTTTTCATAGGGATCATAAATTATTTTTCCATTAGAGATAAGTGAAAAGTTGCAAGGTTCGCCCGAATTCCAGTAGCGGTTAATGAGTTTCAAATAGAAAGGGCTTCCTGGGGAAATGGAGTTAAGTTTCTGCAGGATCGAATCTCTGTTGTGGGATTTTGCAACACGAATTTTTCTTTGTATTAAGTTTCTCAGCTTATTGTATTTAATTTTACAACTGACAGCGTCTGTCTTGCGCCATCGGGAAAAAACTGCTCTGCTGTCTGATAAGACGCTTTAGATCATTGGTCATCCAAGGTTTGTCATGTTTGAGGAAGTGTCTGACAGTTTTTGTTGTAATGTACAGTTCAGCACACTGATTTATAGCATCGGTTATGTTATCGAGAGCTATATCAATATTAGATGAATTAGCAACAATAAAATCCCAGGGTATGGAGAACAATGCAGAATTTCGGCCTTAAGTCAGCTGCTGAGTAGTCCCAAACTGTAGATGAGTTATCCATGTGATAATCAGATGGTGAGTTGAAACGAAGATCAAGATAAATTGGCAATGGTCAAGATTAAAAATGGGTAATAAGACAGTACCGTATTTTCGGGAGCATAAGGCGCACCGAATTATAAGGCGCAGCATCAAAAATTGAATGCTAGCTGTTTTTTTTCATACATAAGGCGCACCGGATTATAAGGCGCATTAAACGAAGCGAAACTTATGTAAGTCAAACTGTATTCAACTCTTTCACAAAAGCTCCCGAGTGCCGGAATCGCCATAGGGAATTTAATTTTTCATTATATTCGAGGGAGTTTAATCTATCACACATGCCTAATCCGCTAGACAGGAATAAAATAAAATAAAAGTTATGTGCGTGTTTGATTCAGTGTGCGTCAGTGTCATCTGAAGCCCCGCGGAGTTATAGGATCTGTGGTATGTGCTAGCTTCGAACCACATACGCTGCTCATTCCAACTGTTGTTGGTTTA
>JGI24021J15306_10005935_pt1 | contig 14588 bp, 12 predicted proteins | sample Ectturendosymbi1_FD_15306 | JGI IMG/M metagenome (IMG submission 15306)
CTTCACAATAGTGCTGCTGTTTGTCTTCGGCAAAAACTTCGCAGAGGTTTGCCTGAAAATGTAACTTTCTAACATTATACACTTGCATCTTTAAATTTTACACTGTCTGTTTCTGAATACGTGACAACCAACGTTACAGTGGAGTCAGTTAGCCAACGTTTTTGTACGAAACAAATCACGGCTGTACGGCTGTACTGTGGTTTCTCACGTGTGCAGCCGTTAAACTGTTGCAGTAAACCACACTGAATAAATGTCGGACATTGGTAGTAATCAATCCTTTGCGGTCTCTAGAAACTTGCAAAATGCTAAAAATCATTTTTGAAGCAAAAATTTATGAATATATCAGAATCAGTGATACCACACTAATCTCTCTTTCAACATCAACATAGCTACAGTATGTGTAACATCTAATATGAAAAACTCTTCACGCAAAACCTGACAAACGTCACATTTAGTTTTGAAACCTCTCCAAATACAAACCCTAAGAGAAAAAAGTGGGGGGACATGGCATATTATGTCCCACCGGCTAAAAAAGTGGGGGACACGTCCCCCGTGTCCCCCACCAAATTGCGCCCATGTCTGGAGGTACATAGTACATCAGACGTTCAGTGCTAATTTTTGCACACGGCAATCACCTGATCCACTGCATTTTGAAGACCCCGTTCAGATAATGGAGGCAGAGCCAAATCGTCTGCAAAAAACAAACGGTCGATCCTGCAGGTTCTAATAGTGTCATACCTCATTGACTAGGCTGTGACTGTCTATCCTATTCATATAATAGACCAAGGGTTCTTAAAACCGGGCGTAAATTTTACCTATCCTGGGGGTAAATTTAATGATGCTGAAATTGCAATACTTTGTTTTTTTTCTACAGCGCTAGTGACTAAACAAAAAACTGAATGTAAATTTTATGTTAGGAAGCTGGCTAGGGGTAAACGGGTGAAAAAAGGTTGCTAACCCCTGATACAGCCAATGAATACCAGTTGCGACAGCACACGCTCTTGTCGCAATCGAACGCCCACGGTGAGCGGTTGGGATTGAACTCCGACATGGACAAAAACTTTTGAGCAATAAAATGGATTGACGACGACCAGTGTAACGGGACCAGACATAACACCAGTAACAAGCGTCCATAGAAACGGTACTCCCGCAAACCTCCGCAGTTTGTCACAGAGCCCCAGCCGAGTGCATTCTCGAACGAAACAAAACCTGCTAACAAATCTGGTATACTCCCAAGATGTCTTGTTTGATTTCTGGTGAGTGCAAATTTGGTTGTATTGTGCTATGGCCGGGACGAAACCGCTGTGCGCACCCTCCAGTCTTAGTTCAATTATTTCACGGAATCGATTTTCAAGACTCTTGGCATGCACTTTTCCACGGAGGCCAAGGAGAGACAGAACTGTTCAGTCTTTTGAGATCTAAAGAAAACTTTGGCCGGAGTGATGGTTTTTTCTTCCCACAAATGTACCTCCTACGTGTCCGATGTTGTGAGAGTGACTGGGTTCAGAAAACTTTTAAAATACTCTCTCCGTCTGCCAAGGTCTTCCTCATTGCTGACCAAAATACCATTAACGTCATTGATAGATCTAGCCATATTAGATTATTTGCCATGAAGACACCGGAGGGCTTGCCAGTGCACTTAGAAGTCTTTCAAGTAATTGGAATCTGGTTGATGCCAAAAATTTTCCAGGATTGCATTTTGGAAATCTCACCCTGAAGGCTGCGGATTTTCGCGCCTCAGCGTACTGCTCATGCGTAGAAGATTCGACATAGTTCCGCAGCATTGCCTTGTAGGTTACTTTTTTTATCAAGTGGTTCTGGTTCAACCACAGGGTTACATTTTCGCGAATATCCGCCACATCGAGTCGTTTTGGAATTCTGACAGCATACCCGAGCAGCAGATGAAACTACAGCTGCTTTGAACAGTTTTTACTCCGCCGTTGTGCATACCGGGACCTTTCAGAACAAGGGCGACACGTGTCTGCATTGATCTTTTTACATCCTTCTCCGTCAGGGTCTTCGAATGTACGCGGTAAGTAGGCCTCCGAGTCGTCTGGTTGTTTAATTAATACGAAAGGTACATACAGTGGCGCCACTAGAGGTTTGAACCAGGAGGGGAAAAACGTAGCTGGAGGGGCCCATCGGCCACCCTAGGGGGCCCGGTAGCCAAACCGCAGAAAAAAAGTTAAGAAATGATTGTGAAGCTCTGGATATCGTGGATGTCTATACAGTACATACTAGCTAAAAAAAGAAAACACCCCGCAAAACGCAAAACAACCTAAATAATATTAAATATCAAAATGTCAACTAAAGGGGGCCCAGTTTTTACATTTAGCTTGCCAGGGGGGGGCGGCTCGCCCCTTTGCTACGCTGTCAGTTACGCCACTGGGTGCAGATCACCAGGTGGTGATCAATCGAGAGTTCTGCGGTGCCCATTTTGACACAAACGTACAACATTGATCTGGTGTACGTACGCAACAACTGCAACCTCAGTAATTCTTGCACACTCTGTTTCTTTGGGATCCATTCATCAATACAACTTGCCAGGTGAGAGCTTACATTCCTTACAAGTATCCCCACCACAGCCTAAGCAAACGTTTCTGGCTAAAAGCCGCAATACAAGAGATTTTACACCCATCGTCCGTCTCTACAACGAAGACACAAAGCTTAGTCGATGAGATGTCAACAACATCCAGAAAGATTTGTTTGGCTTTCTTGACCAGAGAGTTTTCACTTTTTTCCGATGAGAGAAGTGATGTTCCAGCGTCTAACCACTAGCTTATGGCAACATTGGCATTTGCGCGTTGGTTTCAAGTCTCCACGAGCAGAAGTGTTCTGCGCTGTCCTCATTTGTTTCTCAGATACGTTGCGGCGCAACGTTGGGCTTCACTAGTGGCTAACTGCTGCAGGAGACTATCGCAAATGTTTTGAACGGGTTTGTCTGCGTAAAGCCCGAACGCGGTCTTTGGTCACGCGCGTGATGACTGATTCGCGATGGTTTCCATTTCTGCGCATTTCATTTAAACCTCTATGGACACCAGCGATGGAACTGTAACGTTTTAATGTATGCTTTGAGATACTGAAACGGATTTTTGGTCGCGGCTGCCTGTATTCTTTGATTTGCGACGTTTGAACTCAAAATGTTTTTATCATTTGGAAGCAATGCAACTTGTGTTTTTTTGGCAACAGTTTGTTAGGCCTATAAGGCATTTATGACTGAGTGCTTGTGGGGGTGTTTGACCTAAGACAAAGCTAAGAATTACTCAGCGTAGAATTTTCTTAGAGGGAACAGTGGTTGTGGGGGTAGGGCCATGAAGAACTGCGTTGTTAAATTTTTGTAGTACGAAACAGGTAAACTTATCAAATGAACACTGATTTTTGTGAATATGCACCTTGTGCTGTTCTGTGCTTTCGTTTGATTCAAACATTACATGCCTGAGTCACCTGTCCATCGCTCCGCTATCGTGGGGATTGTGGAAAAAAATCCAACTATTAGTTTTTTTCATTTTTTGTAGCCATTTTGAGAGCATTAACCAACGAGTCCATAAGATGTACAAATGGATATGAGGACATTTTATTGAAAAACTTGCAGGCCTAGCGCATAGGAGTCGGAGGGGGAGTGTAGAGGAGAATGGCCCCCACCTTGATTTAGAAATTTGGCATTTTCCTATTACAATTTTTGCAAAAACAGGTGGTTTTCTTAGTTTCGCGAAGAAAAACTGAAGTTTCATCACTTTTGGTCCCATCCTAAAAAACCTTTTTGACTACCTATGAAAAACTCCACTATTGACCCCTCCCCTGGGAAAAATTTCTTTCGATTCCCAAGGGCAGACGTCTGTCAGAGTAGCTGCAGATGGTGTAAAAAGAATTGGAACATGGTATTTGAATATGCAATATTGTGAGTTTGCCTCTAACACGATGATAACGGTCCTTTCACCTTTGTACCAATCAAATACGCAAGTTTATGACTTCAGACATAAATTTGAAAAATACGGAAGTAGGGTACTGTCATTTCAATGATTTCGTGCATACCGTGCTCAGGAGATGCAAATCTTGACAAATTTTTCCAAGTAAGACCTATTCTGGATCATTTGAAGCAAAAACCATTTACTCTTTTTTGGTGACTGGTTTTTCTCTGTACCACTAACTTTTGATTTGACAGGGCCGGGAATTTACTGTTTGGGTTCAGCGTGTCAAAGTCGTTTGCAAAGCTGCGGTTTGGCGTCTGCTAAAGAGCTTAAAGAAAAATGACGACGTGCTTACGACGAAAAAGAATAAAGTGTATCCATGCGTTGTTACAAATATCAAGTGCATTTGTGCATAGCAAATTATACATTCGCTTTGTACTCTACTTGAATTGCGACAAATACCCTGCAAAAAACTGTATTCTTATTTTGCAACATGTGCTGCATAGATGCTTTCCTAAATAACGCTGCATTGGTGGCAAGTCAATGTCAAAATTAAAGTAAGAAATTAGGCAGAAAAAACTGTTATTCACTTTATCAAATCTTCGTTATGAGCCCGACAAGTAGCTTGAAAGGCGTTACTCAAACAATTTTACCAGTACGTCGGGACTGGTATGTTTTAGATGACCTTTCATTGGTAGGTTATGATGTTAATACCAGAAATGGGGTAATCGTAATCGATTACAGTTTTCTGAGTGATCGTAATCGATTGAGCTGACCAAAAATGAAATGTAATCGTAGTCGATTAAATCGCCAATTTAATCGTAATCGACGATTACTTTCACGATCAAACTTGGTAATTTCACCCTACTACATCACTGTGCGATGAACCGCAGTTGTGGTGGCTGAGTTTCCTCCTTTATCGTCGTTTGGTATGGTTATGTTTCAGGGAAGGCTATTTGTCCGTCTCTGTGGTTTAAATCCAGATAGCTCTGGGGCAAGCACAGCGTTTGGAGCTAATTCTAGCTTTGTTCCGGCCATAGCCTTCCTGATGACCGCCTGAAGTAACGCAGTGAGTCTCTTCCTAAAAACGGGTTCACACTTCGGCAACAGAATAGCGGGACATTACGAGGAGAGGTGTTCTTATCATTTATATATATTCAGAGTGAACGTATGAATGTAAGAGCTAGAGTAGGCTATGTATATAACAGTACATTCATTTATATACATTAACTTTCTTTCAGAGGAATAAGGTAGTTTAATCCAAGTCGAAAGTACCTTTTCACAACACTGATAACTAGCATGTCAACCGTGATCCACGAGATACTGATGAAAAAAGCTCAACAAAACTTGTGAGGTTTTGTTAACCATTGACTGTGGGTCCAGTAGATAGATGCGCAGTCATATTGGCACCACTGTTCATTCCACTTCAACTTAAAAGCTGCACAATGCTATGTTGGCTTGCAGACGATTGTAACCCGCAGTTAGAAGAAATAGTCAGCACTTGTGAAATTACTAACAAACGAATTTTCAACGTTGCTGAACGAATGTTTAAGCCTGATAGACGTCTTTCTCCTGATAAAAGATTTGAAGCGTTGATGTTTATCAACGGTAACAGAGATTTTAAAAGTTTATTATTTTTGTTTCAGCAATATTTTCAAGTGTTTGTTGTAGTGGACTAATTGACGGGAGGGAAGAGGGCGATTTGACTCCCCTGGCCAGCTAAATGTCACCCCCTCACTTAGCTTATATTTCGATTGCGGTATCCTTTCAATAGTTTTTTTAGTACGGTGTCGTCTTCTTGCGTTTTTCGCAGAATTTTCCGTTGATTTGGGGTTTTAGTACTGTATAGCCATCCAAACCCGGATTCACCATCATTTCTCAAGTCTTTTTTGAGTGTTGACTAGTAGGTCCCTTACAGAGGCCAGTGGGCCTCTTTCAGCTACGTTTCTCCTCTAGTTCAAACCTCTAGTTACGTCACATGATTGGCTGACTGCACGAACATCTCAGGAAACAGTCAGTTTGTTTTTCTTTTTTCCGGTGCTTGATCCTTACAGATTAGCAATTTCGTTTATTGCATTCGTCCATATCGAATGTTGTCTGAAAATATAGGCTACTTACATAAAACTATGCAAATGGGTTTTGTTTTCTTTCTGAGGATGTTTCAAGACAAATATAATCGCGATTGTAATCGTGATTACTTACAATGTAATCGTAATCGATTACATTGTGATTTTGTTTATTCGTAATCGTAATCGAGCAAGTGGCAAGTAATCGCAATCGATTACATTTGTACTGTGATCGCCCCATGTCTGGTTAATGCAGGAAAATATATTCAATCGGAAATAAAAATTGCACCAAAGTCTAGCAATTTTGCAGACAAACGTAGAAATGAAAATCGATGCAGTCCCAACTGCTTCAATTTGACGGTCCGACAACAACGCTCGTGCTTATGTGCAATACTCTTGAACACAATACTTTTTAAACCTTACCAATTTCGTTTTGATTCTTCAGAAGCTTTTTCATGAAGTACAGTAAATATCGTTCGATTTGCAAGGTTCAAAACAAACAATTATAAGCTTCACAAAGACAAAGTCTACGAATTGAGAAACGCACTCAGTGATCACCTGCAATAAAAAGCATGGCACAGTAACTAGTTTACCAAAAGTTGTAATGGAAACATGTCACCAATGTTAAAATAAGTTTAGTTGTTTAGGAAGAATTTTTGTCTTCAAGATATTTATAATTTTGTTTCTCAAGGCACGTGCCCCACCTGTAACCAGGCAGAGGCAACCTTCGCAAGATGACCGTGCTCTGTGTTTAAAATCCGTTTGTGAATCTGAAATATTTGTTCGTTCATTTCATTTCAATTTGTTCATGATTGACGTTTTTCATGTTTGTCAAAGCTGCAACAAGAAACACTGATTTTTACAATTGAAAAATGTACATTCACATAATTTGCACGTGAAAATGTTCACAAGCAAATCGAAATTTGTAACTAAAAGCAGGCAATCGCACTGCAACACTGTTCGAAGCATAGAACTCAGTGTTGTTGACAAATGTGTATAAAGTTATTGTTTTCAAATCAAAACTGTCACAGGACACATGGTTGGTTTGTTTAAAGATTTCATTCCTTACATTCCCTCAAATACTTCATCAACACTACGCTTTGAACAGGTACCACCTCTGAAAAATCAAGATTGGCAAAAGTCTGATTTGCTTCTTTTCATGTAAAAAACACATGTTTTCTTGAAAAATTAATTGCTTTACATCACATTCACCACATTATTTTCAGAACAAGGACAAAAAGACATTGTTTTGAGTGACAACTCATTTAAGACCGTTATATTAATTTACATGGTTAAAAAACGAACCGTAAGTAGTCAAAAAAAACAGCAAAATTCCCCTCACAACAGCTGCAAAAGAACTTAACACACATTTTGTTGCTTAGTTGTTTGCATTGAAATTTTGCAAAAAGGTGGAAGGTACAGGTGTGTAGGTCTTGGGTAAATTGCAGGTACATATAAACTACCGAAAAATGGCATGCGAAGTACCCCCTAAATTTTCCGCCTTTACTCCATATGAATAATTCATGCAGACGTGGTGAAGTCGGAATGGGACAGTTTGGCGACGCCATTTCGGCGATGGACGTTTCGGTGATAAATTGGTCATAAGACATGACCCTTTTGATTAGAATATTTTTATGTACTCTTTTTAAAAAATTGGATTTAGCTTTAGGGTTTGGTTTAGGGTAAACAAACATCCTTAGTAATCGAACCTTTGAAGTACAGTAGGATTGGCCTATAACGACGTTTTTTCTTCGGTCCCGGCGGACTCCCTATCGTTTTCGTGTATTAGAGTCCGGCCATAACAACTTCGGCTATATCAGTGGTTTTCAACCTGGGGTCGCGACCCCAGATGGGTTGTGAACCATTTTTGGAGGGGTCGCGAATAGACATCTTATGTTTATGTACACAGCTTTATTACATTTGCTATATTCGACATTCAGACAGGGGTCGTCGGGTTATAGTGGGTTGCTATAATGGGTGGCGGTACAAAAAAGGTTGAAAACCACTGGGCAATATAGTCACTTCGCCCAGCGTTGTTTGTCCGTCCTCGCAGAATATTTTGCTAGTGTATAACGGAAGTTGCAAGTTTTCTTCACACTTTGAAGTTAAGCACGGTTGAGGTTGTGAAGCCGCGACACAAACCTTTTATGACCGAAAAGTAACGCAGTCAAGCGCAGAATCGTTGCGACGTGCATGTGACGTAACAATGACACCAGGGAGTCGAAGGAAACCGTTAGATTTTTACTGTAATGTGCTGTATTAGGGATTGTTGCGACTGTAGCCAGTTTGACCAAGACTTACTGGAGCAGTGACTAGAATGTCGGGTAAAAGTAGCAGTAGGCCATTGGTGAAAAATTTCTCTACCAAAATTCACAAAATGTGCTAGCAGGGGTTCCCAACCTTTCTCTGATCATGTACCCCTTCAGCATACCGACAGATGAGGATGTACCCCTTCAACATTTCGACAGATGTACATGTACCCCTAGGATTTCTTATGACAACACATTTTATCATGATTAATCACAGATATATTTAAAAATAAGCATATAACGGCTTTTGAAAATAATACTCACTGATACATGTATAAATATTTGGAATTAAAAGTTATATAAATATATATTTCTCTTGTATTGCTAACCTCAAATGCACCCCTTCGGATAGGCAGATGTACCCCTAGGGGTACATGTACCCCAGGTTGGGAACCTCTGTGCTAGATAAAACTGTCTCAAGAACAACACAAGCGAAAATTAGCGACTTTTTTGCAAGAACCTAATTCAGTACTATACCACTGTATGCTCTATATTGCATGTAAATACAACTGCTAGTGCTTTCAAATTCTTGTTTGAGTTTTTCTTATCAGAGTATTCACGAAAACACGATACAGTAAGCGGCAATCCTAATTAAAGAACACTTTTAACTCTAGCCTTCAACTAAAACACCATTTTAGGAACGATTTATTGTAGAACTTTTGTAAGGTCAGTTCGCTCATAGCGCCCTTTTTCTCCGGTCCCTTGAAGTGACGATAGAGGGCAATTCTACTGTATTTCAAAAACACATTTTTTATGAAGAACATCCGCGTTCACCATCGCCGAAACGTCCCGTCGCTTAAATGGCATCACTGAATTGTCCTGGATGAGCTATGTCCAACCCAAATGGTTTACTGAGCCAAAAATTTTGTCACTGTCTTATCATGGGCCGCACATCGAATGGCTTATTTGATCTTAGCAAATTAAATTTAGCTTAAACTACAGTGCCAAAAGCCTTTTTCAGGTCTACAAAAACAGCAGCGGTGGCTAGGTCTTTTCCATTTTGAGTAAGAAGATAATCAGACAGTCTTGGCAGCGGTAAGGCAGTTGAATCGCCACGACGAAAACCATATTGTTCAGGGCAGATTTCATGGTGTTCATCACAATATTTATTGATGTTGATATATAAAAGTTTTTCGAATATTTCATTAAAATGACTAAGCAAAGAAATTGGTCTATACTTAGAGGGATTTAATCTGGAACCTAATTTTGAACAGTGGAACCACTTTTGCTAGTAAAGTTTTTCAGGAAATACTCCGTTGGAAATGCTTGAATTATATAGATCTGCAAGATAGATAGAATGATATTCTTGGCCATTTTAACTAAAGAAACTGGTATGTCATGTGGGTCATTAGACTTACTGCATTTGAGATTATTAATTTGATTTACCACGTCATTATGGGGTTAAGTACAAGGAATTAGAGACGGAAGGGGTTGAAGGGGTAACATATCCTACTGGTGACGATATTGCAGATGCAAGTTTTGGTCCTACTTCAGTAAAGAATATATTTAGTATATTTGGAACAGTAATGCTGGTTAGCTGGTTCGTTTGAATCTTCGGGTTGCAGCATAGATATATTGTTGGGAGGTTTGATTTTATTTAGAAGTTCGTTAGTCAGTTTTTAAGCTTTGTTGGGGTTAAATATACTTTGCTCAAATTCTTTCTGGTAATAAATAATTTTACTTTTCTTTTTGAGCTGGGTCAAGATCTTACTAAAATTTTTAAAGCATTTGTTTAAATGAAAGTCATATCTTGATTTTAATACTATTTTGTACATACGATTTTTGTGTTTTATCGATACGATTATACCTTTCGTAAGCCATGGTTTCAGCGCAAGTTTGCTAGACATTTTCACTACTGGCGCGTGGTTATTGACGGCATATAAGAAAGTGTCTAAAAAAATATTGAATTTATAGTTTGTATCAGTTGCATCCCAGCCGTAATTAGTTCTGAGTTTATGTTCTAGATCAATTAAAAAGCTATTGGCATCAAATTGGTTAACATTTGGTTTGTAAAACGGTGGCGAGTTTGGCGTTTTCATATGAAAGCGGTTGAAAAGAACAACTTGGTAAAACACATTAAAAGTTTTATTTGAACATATTTATCGTCACGATGCAATTATTCCAGCATGGCGTGCGCAATCCTTTTGAAGGTTCAGTTTTGGCGACCACCAAGGAGCTTTGAAAGACCGAAACGTATACAGACCAGAGCATAAACGTTTATGTTGTGACATTTTACCGGAAACAACCCATGTCGTGATATATTGGTTGTGCCTTGAGTGCTATTCGCGTTTGTGTATTGCTTGCCGTGCTTCCCTGTTGTGACCCTGCTTTCTGCCCTAATCGGTGAATGCCTTGATTGCTGCGCATGTGACTGTTCTCACATTACAGTGTTGGCTGTCCAGCCCTGTGGAGACTTCGAAGGCGTACAGACGATGGGCCTTTCGTGTGTTGGCTGTTGTTGTTTATGTTACCGTTGCTTGCTATTATAGACGCCGACTTACAGTCAAACAAAACCTACGTTAACGAGCTATTGATTGAAAAAGTGAGACATACGTTTAAGACAACCCATAAACTATAAAGTATAATCGCGTAGCGGTGTCAGTATATTCTTGCAAGCACGTTATACTACTTTCGCATCTGCGTCATTTGATGATTTGTTTTGGTGAGTTGTCACTTGTGTGGTCTTTTCCTTTCCAACATAAAGTTGGCAGCTAAATTTAGGGCTCCGTTTGCTTTTTTTTCTACCCATATCTGACTTTTCTCGATTCCACCAGGGTATCTACGTTTAATTATAAAAAATTCGCCAACTTTTTCTTCTTGAAAATATGAATTCAGCAATAAATAACAATAAAATAGTAAAAAATATACCTTGCGGTCAAAATGGTGTTCGCATGTGCTCATCACTAGAAAGAGTACGCACACCGGATCAAACAAACGTTTTTGTAAACAACTGAAAGATTTGAATTTGGGTGGACGATGCATTAGGTTCCTGTTGCAAACGTCAGTTGATGAAACTAGGCTTAAAACTAATCGTTTACACTTCTTGGTTGTCCTATGCAGTGGCGTAACTAGACGTTTGAGTCAGGGGAGGCAAAACGTAGCTGAGGGGGCCCTTTCAAGAGGGGCCCACTAGCCAACACTCAGCATAAAAGTTAAGAAATGATAGTGAACAGCCTAGGCCCCTCCGCCTTTATTTCTGGGCAGCCAGGCCCCCCCACTTTCAAATTTCAAAATTTCCCTAAATCAGTTTAAGTGGCACAACTAGTATTGAATCTTATGTTAAAGTAAATCGTTTAATGAAAACAATGTTGCAGAATTTTTGCAGTATTTTGTCATCATAATTTGTAATATATTATTTGTAATTTGGTTGAATTTGTAATTGTTTGGCAGAATACACCGTGCGAATGTCTGTCATCCTGCTATGGCTTGCTTACCGGATTGGCGTTATTGAACAGTGTTGATAGATGGCGTAATACAACACAATTTTTACAAAATGGTGTAATTTGATATGCTTGTGTGCATGGGCCCCGAAAGGATTTTATCCAGGGAGGCACTAGTGGATTTTTCCAACCGTTTTTCCAGGGGGGAGCAAAAATGGTGAAATTTGTCTTTTACCAATCGAAACTAAGAAAACAGCATTTTTTGCTGAAATTTTCAAATTGCTGCCCCCCTTCCAACACTCATGCTTGCGTGTAGGAAAAACTTGGTGCCACACCATTAAACAATTTGTGTAATTTCAGGCGTTTTAACACCATTCTAAATAGTGAAATTTTTCTTAATCTTATACGCAAAATGAAATGTTTGACAGCTGAGCAATTTTAATTATATTTTTGTTTTCGAATTGACAACACTAAACAGCTATATTTATTTCAACATGGGCAACACAATTGGCATTCTTACGGACAATTTGCTAGTTGCTACATTTGCTTTGTTTTGTCCTTACATTCCGGTATCTAATGCAGTTCACGAATAAGTATTTAGTTATGTTACGTCTGTGTTCAAGGTGTGGAAAAGTTGTGATTTTGAATGTGTTTAAGACAGGTATCAATGCTGTGTCATTTTTTCCTGTTTTTCAGCTGTGTTCTTGGTGTTTTTAACAGTCCAGTGGCATCTCCGGCACACGGGCTCCTCGGCTTAGCTCGAGTCTTCGATTACAATTTGTACTGGAGAAGGCGCATGCTTTATTTTTTATATTTGTGCCACCACCCACGGCCCCATTTCACTAAATTTTTAACTCGGGCTCTTCTTGTTGGGCCTTGTCACTGTTCGTGTATTTTTTTTCCATGCCTGACCTTTTGGGTTACGTTGCAGGTTACCTGAATAAAACAATATCGTTCGTAGCAAGCATCTTCTCGACTTCATTCACTCGCGCTTTACTCGGACTCACCCGTTAGAGCCCACGCTGCCCTATGCAATTAAGTATTTTTAAAAACATGATTCATACCTGACTGAATGTTTTCTGAAGCAATAGATTTGAATAGAACATTGGATTTGAAGTCCAATCCAATGGACAGTTCCCTTTGGAGAATAATTTGAAACGAACGATAAATAGTCCAGCAACTCAGGCTAATGTGAATGAGCCCAGCAGAGCTGTGAAACCGGATCGCGAAACAATTTTGGATGGCTGCAGGCGGAGTCCAAACATTTTTGATGGTGAAGCTGGAGCTTGAAATTTGGGTTCCGCATTCATAGAGGCAGTTTGTGAGACAAGCGAGTTATACAAATAATTCAATATATTTTTTCTGATTGTTTGAACAAAATCGTTCTGGAGGAGCCAAAAAAATTTAGATGCCCGGAGCCAGAGCCTGCAATTTGAGTAGCGACTTCACAGCCTTGGTACGCAGAGGACTTACTGGCGTTATCATTGCAATGGAGAAGTTTTCATGAGAACTTCTCATTTATTGTCACGTAACTAACGTCACAGAGCAACATTAATGCCAGCCAGAATGAAAGCAAATGAAAATTTCAGTGACGCAAGCGTTGAACGGTTTTGTTTAGTCAGTCAGAATAAATCGTATGACGAGCCCGAGTGACGCTGTTGATCTGGGTCGCCACTGTAACACCCTATTTGAATTTCAGGTGGTTCACCGATACATTTTCATAGTGGTTTAATTTTGTCTAAAATAGGGTAATTTAGACCTTCATGTGGTGTACAGATGAGGTTATAGTGTTTGTGACGTCACAGCTACCAATTCAAATCACAAAAATTTTTGCATAGTTTTTTGATGAGCACTTGTGCCCCCCACTTTGAAAAAGGTTCCGCCCCCCCTTGATAGTGAGCCCGGATGCGGTGGTTGTCTATGTTACCCGGATGCGGTGGTTGTCTATGCTAGCTAAAAAATTGAAAACACCCTGAAAAACGCAACAACCTACTGAAAAACAAAAAATGCTAAATGTCAAAACGTCAGCTAAAGGGGGCTCGGATTTTACAATTAGCTTGCCAGGGGGGTGGCTTGCTCCCCTGCCCCCCTGTCAGTTACGTCGCTGGACCTATGCAGGCGCAAATTAGAAAACGATTTCCAGTAGAAAATATTGTTAGGAGCTTACGGATTATAGATTTCACTGCAGCTCAAGATCTCACAAAATACCATAGTTCCATAGCAAATGTTGCCTTACATTTTCCCCATCTTGAACGTAAATATCAGCTGGATACCTAAACTTGAAGTAATAAGAGATGTGTTCAATGGAGTATGTCATCAAGTTATGAAAATCGCGTTTGTGCATCAGAAAAGTGATCGAAATGTTCACGCTGCAAACGAAAATTAGGAAAAGCAGCTACAATTCCAGAAGTATTTTCATCCTCGTTTCAATTGATGGAATTCCACCAATATGACATTTTGCAAAGTAAAACGTCTGTTTTTTTCATGAACAAACTGGGTATATTCGAAAAAGAAATCAATGACTGGGAGCCCTGATTATATTCGCTTAGTTTGCTAGCTTTGCTGTAACTGGTTTTATTTCTATTTTATTAATAATGCACTTTGCAGAGCTGATGATACCTATCTACTACGCGAAATATACACTCTGTTAAGATCTTTGTCTCTCATTCTTAGCTGTGAAGAAATATAATGAACAATTGTGAACAACCTAACTAACTTTTATTACAAAAAAAAAATTTTGTACTCCACCACAAAGAAAATAAAAGTGAGAGTTTTGCATTCTGCGGAATTTCCGAAATCTATCTAGGAAAGCTTTACCACAGGCGTGTTCAACAGGCGGCCCGCGGGCCACAACCCGGCCCGCCAAGCCATTTAGTGTGGCCCTTGCCAACACTCTAATTTTTCCCCATCATGCATAAAAATCCT
>JGI24021J15306_10005936_pt1 | contig 14587 bp, 6 predicted proteins | sample Ectturendosymbi1_FD_15306 | JGI IMG/M metagenome (IMG submission 15306)
GGCGTCATTATGCCGCCCTCGACTTGCTTTAAAAGTAGGCATACCATACGTTGCGTTTTAGCCGGGACAGTCCCGGATTTACGGCTTTGTCCCGGCGTCCCGGTCAGTCAGCAAAAAAGTCCCGGTTACGCATTCAGTCAACCAGAATAGTCCTGCACCTGGTATATCAGCTCTCGTTGAGAGAATTTGTTCTATCACGAATAACATGCAATCTGATAACAGAAGCAGAATGTGAAAGCACTTATCACCTATGCATACAGTAGCCCCCGCTTATTAAGCCCACGGTTAATAAGCCCATCCCAAAATCCTCCGGTGCGGCATTAGTCCATCTATACCTGTTATAAAAAATGCTTTATCAACCACAAACCCTGCTTAATAATCCCAATTTTCCAATACATTTATTAAATTGGGTGAACGTCGAATTCACACTTTTTTGTCTCGCTCACGACGGTTTCGCACTTCACGCTGCTGACGTACTGTAGTTCATAACTCAACTAGTTCGTCACAGATGGTTTATTTGTGCCGTAATCGATATGCAAGACAACTGGTGCATTGCAGTTGCAGAATTTATTTTCAAAATGGCGAAGAGACGTGCATAGTGCAGACCTGGCCTTTTTTGTAGAAACTTGAAATATTATAAAATTACCTTGCACTGCCAACATGTAGCCAAGGTATTGCCGCCGAACAACTCAACATCTCTCGTGGCTGCGTACTAAATATCCTGTGCAACGAAAAAGCTCTTCGAAGTGAAGCATTATTGTTATTATTAGAAGGATGGGACCAGAAAAGGCAACGCCATGGCACAGACCAGGAAGTGGAAGAAGGTTTGAGCAGCTTTCAGCGATAGCACACTCGGCCATGCTCATTTACGTCCATGAGAGTGGCGAAAATTGGTCCCCCGGGTCCACTCGCTTAATAAGCCCTAGGTACACTCGCTTAATAAGCCCAAATTCGTCCGGGTCAAAGGTGTCTTAATTAGAGGGGACTACTGCATAATCCTGACTTTTCGTGCTGTGATTTTTACGAGAAAATAAAACCTAACAAAGACTTGAAGAAAGTATTGTCTACAGAAAAACATGAGTGGGCAAACATGTAAATTTACAGATGTTTGAACATTGTTTTGTTTCTTAGTAAAATTCATTATTTTAGTTTTTCTTGGTGTCCTAACTACATGAATCCAGAATAGCCACATACTCCAAGTAAGGTATGAACCATATTTATTTGATAAGGCTCGTTGTTCTGAAGCATCCCGTTTTTCAAACCCAAAAATATGGCATGCCTATTTATAAGTCGTCCTTTGGCACTCGGGCTAAGTTGAGTTTGAAACCCTTGGTTTAAGTCAAGTTATTTTAATTGAAGGGCAGGGGGACACAAGTGTTGAGAATCTTTGGAAGGGAGACACAAACCATGAAAGGTTGAGGACCACTAGTTTAACGCATTCTGTGGCTTGCGTAGACGTGTGAAATGCAATTAACATCTGCTTCGAAAAATTGTAAACTAAGACTTTTTCAAGTTTGATTTCTTTCTGCATTTATTAAAATGTTGAAAGAGTATCAGTTCTGTATACTGTATAGTGGCTAAACATATAATTGTGAAAAACCATCATGATTAAGATAAAATATGTCTATGTTACTTACCACCACTATGTATTTGTAGTCAGCTACTCCAAAACCACACGCAAAAATAAGAATTACCAAAATTTGCTCAGTTGTTCAACATAATGCACTTACTCGTTTGAGGCTTTACAGCATCGTCTAGCTTATTTCCATATATTTGCCAGTACGGTTCAAGGATGACATCATTGAAGATAGAAAAAAACAGGTTGCGAAACGTCAAATTGCCGCCATGGAAAAAATGAGTTGTGCTGAAATTTAATATAAAAGAAATGTGCAGCCCAAATCACCATGGCTCTACACAACTTCCCATTCCCACATACATTTTACGACTCAGTCTACTTCAGTGTTTTCCATCCTTTTTAGGTATGCCATACATAAACATCCCCAAATTATTGATGTTCCCCATGAAACTACTAAATTTTTTGAAATTTTGCCTGTTTTTTTTAAATAAAAAGCTAACCTTTTTCTTGCAGACATTTTTACCTGTCAAGAAACTTCCGCCATTAACTCACTCTCAAATCCCGCCATTGATATCACATTACCTCATTGTAGGGCATACGCCCAGCATTTATAATCACTGATCTAATCTGACCTTATTCCAGTAGCATAGAGTTGGGCTAAGTATTAAAATTACCGTGTTTGCGTCATCTGTGAACTTCGTCTTTCCTAGTGCCGTATAAGTATGGATTTTCTCTCATTATCTAAGAGTGTGTTTCTATCCAGCGACCCGTCTGCATGAGTTGCACTTCGTTTGGTGTGGGTATGACAACAAAGCAAACATCATTAAACCTATTAAAATATTACCTACCTGCTGCACTTACGTTACTCAAACTTTTCTCTCAAGCACTAAGTATAGATAACTGGCTGATGAAGCTGTAGTTGCCCCGTTAAAAATAAAACTAATTTTGTGTTTGATTAAACATTACGTCATGAAACATTAGGACATGCGTAATAACCTACTCCTCTTATACACTTGCCGCAAGGTGACATTTGGAGAACAACTTCTAGGAGAAAATCTTGATTGGTGTGAAGATAAATAGATGCGTGTCATGAAAGTTTAAACCAACTTGGACTGAATGCTCTTATGATATTTTAGGCAATTTCGATTTTTAATTATAATCTATTTTGGCCTTATTTCTCTTTTTGGTTCTCAATTGCCTGGATAATTTTTTATTTTTATTTCTTCGTATGTTTTTCACAGACTGCTTACTACTTTTTTCTAACCCCATTTTCCGTTGGCATCTCTGTCATCTTGATTTGGCCTTCGTTTTTTTCATAATTTAGATAGGCTTATTTTACCTTTATAAATTCATTGTTTCGATTATGGAGGTTTCTGCTTTTTTACATTTTTTGTTTTTGCGTTTTTGTTGACCTTGCTTTGTTATAATGGGCCTGAATTGTTCACCTGTCTATACTATTTTTGTTTTCCTGTTATTTTGTTCATTTTTTCTCTCTTTTCTTTCTTGTAATCATGTTTTTGGAGTGTTTGGATGACTGGCATACAGCAAGCATTACTATGTGTGCATTTGAAATTTCCACACATAACAATAACTTAACAGGGACGCTCTGGTGACGTCACGCTGCTATTCAAAATTTTAGATGCAAAAGTACCTGTTATTTCAAATCAGAAATTAAACGAAATTCTTCATCTTATGATGTTTTTATTGACTCTCTAGCGCGATTGATCGGCGAGTTATGAACGAAATTGCCTGAAAGCCACTGCACTAGCTTTCGCAATCCTTAAAGAGATGTGCATGGGTACTGCCTGTAGTATTTTATGTGTTTCAGATTGGGCTAACGATTGGTAAGGGTGCCAGGAATAGCTTCAACACAGCAAAAGCCTCGAAGGCACTCTAACCACAACATTGCTTCTCANNACTCTTNGTAGAGCGTCCGTGGTAAGCTCTAATTACAAAGCTTCATGGATTCCANATTNATTTTGTTGTGATCTCCTGAACATGNTGTAGAAGCTGGAGAGACGTGCTATTTTTTCTCCTCTTCCTTCATGTCAAAGTTACCTTTCGCTTTCGGTCAGTGTTCGAGTGTTGTGCGCCTTTTAACCTTGCCTTTCTGTTCAACAGAAAGTTTTTCGATGGTTTTACTTCAGCTACTTTGCCTTTTTTATAGCCCGTGACTACTGACCAGTCACGACCATCCATAGACCCTCCGCGTGGCTGTGTCAATGTATTCTTGCAAGTATTTATCTGCCTTCCCATTACTATACACATGATGGTTTGTTTTCCCAAGGTGTTCATAGGGTGGTCTTTTCCTATCCCATGAAAAGTGTTTAGACGGTTTTGCATTTGTTAACTTAAACTTTCTTAGCTGTCATAATTGCTTTTTGTGAGTGTTGTTAATTTCTATTTTATTTTTCCTGCACTCCGTATAGCTGATGATGCCTGGTGAAACATGCACTCAGTAAATATCATGGTGTCCAATTTACTGTTGTGGAAGAATTGTTTTCGACAGATGCTATCTTTTTGTGTAGCATAGAAGAAACCTTGTTGGTATCGTCAGCTCATTTGACAGAAAAGTTGTTTCAGACGTATTGAAGTAGTTTGGCGTAGAAATTTAAATAAAAAAGGATGAAATTGCCACACATTATTCGTAGAACAATACATCAGATCCAGTATGAAAACACGGTCTTTTCCAGCTGTATTGATCAAGCATTTCCTCTGTTATCTTGTATTTTCTTCATATAGGTATGCTTTCAGGGAATTGAACTATTTTCTTACAAAATTAACGTACACCCTCAAGAACAACGATGTGCCATGAGAGCATGGGATTTTTGTAGAAAATATCTAATCGGTTTTTAACGAAGATTCTACTCTTGAAACATTAAAATTACCATTGAATAAACTAAATCACAATTTTCAAGTAAAGAATGTCGGTAAATAAATAATTTGAGTTTCGGAGTGTCTTAACAAAAAGAGAAAAAATGCAAAGATATGTCGTTTTGAAAAAATATTTTCATATGAGTATACATAACACAGTAGCAGATATGATTGCATACAGTTTACTACACTTGTTCAGGAATTTTTATCCACAGAAAAAAGTAGATAGACAAAATCCGTTATAAAAAAACTATATGGTGTTAGTTCTAAGTAACATTCAACATTGTTCGCTTACTTTTCATCAATTTGATCCATTCGCAGACATTGCGTTATTACGCCATAACTGAAGAATATTAAAGCCATGAGACCCATGAAGACAGCGGCATCTTTCACCTGTTTCAAATATTTTTATGTCACAACAAGACACTTTAGAAACTTTTACTTATTAAAATAAGTTAAATGTTCATTTAATTTTGTCCAGATGTTTCACCACTGATAAGGTAAGGATAAGCCCCAGAGCTTGACAATTGTGTTTAGGTGAAGCGACAGTGCTAAAAACAAAAGTTTTAAAGCAATGCAATTAATATTCAAATAACATCCTGTCCATATCAAGTCAGTAACACCAGAATCAGCACAGATTGATGTATTAAAAAGGAAAACCGGTTTCACCGCAATCATGAAATCTTAGAGCAAAAAGATGCTTAAGCTCAAAAAATTGGTGAGGCTTCACGCCAATTTGTAATCACGGCAGATATGCTGTAATACTGTAAAGCCAACTTCTAAACTCCTTGTGTATAAGTTTTGGTTTGTCTCGAACAAGTGTAAAAACATGGTCCATGATCATTTCCGTCTTTGTTTCACGTACAAATTGCTACATGTAGTCAGGGTAGATTAGATTTAGAAGTACAGTAGTTTGAAGCAAACACACGTTTTTTTCGGTGTAAGTGTTTTTGCAATGAAAAGCAAAAGTATTGCCATACAAATAATATGACAGGGCTCCTTAACAATAGCATTTGCTTCAGCTNAACTGTATACCAATTAAATGAATTTTAAATGTCATCATTCAGCTAGATAGTTAGATAAATATCGGCTTAAGCCNTTTTAAAATCACTCACAAAGTAAGCTATGTTTCAGAAAGATTTTTATTACTGACGCTGTTATGCAATGTTCCTGTAACTACCAAGAGACCAACCATGATAAAAACACCTTTATTTGAAGAAGCTATTTACAAAGATTTGGGTGTTTTCAAACTTGTGAAGATTGAAAAAGTTTGTTCACGGTTGTTTGTCTTTAAATCAACACAAAAATAACCGGCTTAGTTCTGTGCACATAGCTAACTATACTGTCAGTTGTACAAAAATATTTAAAGTGTTTTGGTTAAACTGCAGATTGACCACTGTGAAACAAGTTAATATAAAATGTTAAAATTCCTTAAGCCAAATTTCTGTGTTGCTGGCACAATGCACAGCATTAAAAAAAACGGTATTCTCGCATGTAAGAGCAAATGCAGCACAAGGCAAACGAATGGCCATGCACTTGAGCTTGACGTACCCTCTCTAAATGTTTAAAGACATGTAGTTTATTCGGCATTCACACCAGCACTCACAAGGCGGCTAGAAGATACTTTACGAAACTAATACTATAATCTATCCCATTAGTCGAACTAAACACTAAAAGAAAATTTAATTTGAAAAGGTTGCATTTTAATTTTTTATGCTCTGCTTTTTGTTTTGCAGCAGGTTGAGATGAAGGGCACAGTGGTTTGAGCACGCGCAACTAAAGCTTGTAGCATATGGGTTGGATTCCAGGTAGGCTCATACCGAAAATTTAAAAAACGGTAGGTTACATTTGGCCTGTCCAACCCCGTGCTCGGTGTTGATGAGTGCACAAAAAGTCACGATCGGTGCTACTGTTGATTCGTCACCAATGCAGCATCCAGTACGAAAGTAACTGCATGGGCCCGAAAGTGGGCACGTGCGGCACTGAGCACACGCGATACTGTAGCAACGGGAATACCAAGGCGAGCGCAATAGGACTAGAAGTCTTGCTCAATGTTAGTATGTTCTCAGTGCACTAATTTTTTCGCAGGCCTGTTGACAAAATATTACGGTAGTCTATCCTTTAAGCTTAAAACAACATTGGGTAAAGTCGCTTAAACTCAGCCTTTTGTTCTAAATGTAGGATGATCTTTCTATCAACCCAGTAAAAGAAATAGCCTTATAAGCGCTGAAAGCACGTTGTTCACTACATAACATTGGCCGCTGCAATCAAAAAAACGATTTAGCCCATCAACTTGCATATTCTATTACGCATAAGTGCGAAACGTGACACAGGTTAGTTATCATCTATTACTTAACACTGTTACTTCTCAGCAGAAAGCTAACAAACCATTTGCCGCATCATGTAAATTTTTGGTCCGAAGTATTTGGAAACGATGTAAGCTTGCAGGGCGCGGATGTACAATCCGATCAAGCAAACGGCATAAAAGAGCTTTCCGATGTACCATGAAACATGATCAGATTTTGTAGAAATTATCAGAAGAATCAAACCTGAAGTGAATTTTGAAACAAAAACAAGAGTGTTGCTGAAGAAACAATACAATTAAGCTTTTGAATTCTTCTACTGCTACATTAGAAAGAAACTTAAAACGCAATTTGGTTATATCAACAAAGCAAGAAAGATCATAATCAAACTTTGAAAAAAATAAACTTCTGACCGGTATTGAAGTACACGGGCCCTCACCAGCAAAGAAGCTGAAAATCATGACAATATCCAAAACATTCCACGAATCAAACAACCAGATTTTGAATCTTGTTCTGACACTGATGTATTCCTTGGAAAAAATCTGGATGACATGGAGATAACAGACAAGCTTCTTTAGCAGTTAAAATAGCTGAGTACTTTGTCTTAAACTCTGCTTAGGCTGCTAATATTAGGAACTGCATAAAAAAACACTGCCTGATGCCAATAACTTCAGAAAGTTTCTTCGTGCAAGAGGCGCAGGAAGATGGCAGTTTTTATCTATTTTCTTGTCATTTACTAAGAAACAGGTGTGCTGAAATTATAAAATTACATTCTCCACTGGTGTTAATATTAGCTGCAAATTAGTTTACGCAAAAATTTAAACTCGCTAGTCTAAAAGAAAAAGCTTGTATCATCGCTATTGTCATTTACAGTAATTCCAAACCACTACTAACGGTAGCAAACATGGTGTCAGCGCCATGCTACACTATCAAACCTTTTCCTTGCATTCTTCATACCGTAATCATAATGCAAAAGCATCGGGCTACTTTCAATATTTCTTCTTACCTGTCGCACCTCGTCAGCAAAGGAGCCAACCATGTACCAGAAGACAATTTGACTCTGTGCATCCCAAAATGTTGTTTGACGATAGTTGGCCACTATCATTGCCGAGCTCAAAACGGCAATGACAAATATCAAAACAATCTGAAAATATGGATATAAATAAATTACTATGTAACTTGTCTTAAACTGTGTCATCAGTATCTGTTTATTTCTGTTTATTTATTGTAACATTAATCATGTATATAAACCTTTGCTTGCTTGTGGCAAAGCCTGAATCAGTTGCATATGTTGTTTTTCTCTTTTCTGTTACAAAGCAAAATAACATGACATCGTAATGGTAAAGTCCATTGAAGGAAGGCATGAAAGTGATGCCAAGATTTCGTTTCCATTGGTAATGGAATGCATGTGACTCTTTGGTCACATAATCAAGAAGTCAATACCAACGCAAGTGATAAAACTCATACACGCAGCGAAAAACAATTTGTGCGGCTTCAGTCGAGAACTTAACATTTGCTCTGACGTTTTATCCTCTACAAAAATTCAAATCAGTAAAATGTACGAAATCCGTAAAATGTATCGCTGACAACAATGCACTTGNAGCTTGACCGATCGGCTTCATCTACANGAAATCAAGGGTATGTATTTTAAACTGGTCTCAATCACCTCAATGANTTATAAGCAGATCAACGTGGTTCGGCTTAAGTAAGCAGTCCACATCTTGTATAATTTGAGTTCTGAATTAGCAAATATAATTACTTAATTGCTACAATAGTGCGTTGACTCCGTAAAGAGTAAAATCTCTCTATGCGTTTTCCTCAACTGTTGTGATGGAAAAGGTTTAAAAACAAGAAATGTTTGCAGTAAGTGATTTTGCATAATAGACGTGATACCTGTAGTTATTTCAAGGCAGATAAAGCCGCTGGTTCAAGCAAGTATAATACAGAATAAAAGTTAAACAAGCTTTTTATTCTCACCGAATGCGTGATATAACTGACTCTTGGCGAGTTGTAGAAATCATAGAAGTCGTTGATAATAGTCATGCCACATTTAGTTCCTTTTCGCTTTCTCGCAGTTGGTGTCGCAACTTCACAGGCGTGGAAAGACCAATTGCTTCCGTCAGCTGAAAACGAAGTTGAATTTTTCCAAATTCCTGATTTTTGATAAAATTTCAAATAGTTGTTACCGAGCCCTCTTACTCGACAAAATCAGTTGTGTGGAAGAAATGTAAAGAATTGAAAGAAACATACCAATAGTATTGGTAACTTGCGAAACGAAACCATCCCCATTAACTTTGGTTTTAATGTCTTTTGCAAGCAATTCTTGGCATCTATTGCTTTAACCGCTGGCGGATAATAAATAACAGTTATACTTTATAGTTGTAAAAGGAGCCTTGGAAGAAAACTGCAAAAGAGACTTAAGCAGCATTTGAAATAAAGCTTGGATCTCAATTGTTTCACCCGAAGCTAATGAGAACTCCACAATAAAATTATCTTGTTGCAGAAGAAAGTGTTAAAATTGTCGCGTATAATGGCATGTACATTTGATGACTCAGACAAGTTGCAAGTGCACTAGTGCAAAAGGCATATTTCCTGTTTCGCCATAAGAGCAGTTAATTAGATGTGTTTAAGTATTTTACAGTAGATAAAAATGTTGACTCTTTTGTAAAATCTGTCAATCTCCACAATTTGATATTTTTTAAACATGTGCTGTAATACAATAACGTTCTGCACAACGTTCTTTTAAAGCGTTAAGTATTTTAAGTGTATTTTTAAATAGATGAAGTTTCGTTTTGAGTAATGAAAAAAAGGTGATCGTCGAAGTTGGCCCAAATTTACAAGATCCAACCTTTGTAGAACTTTTGACAAAATTTCAGTCATATTCTTGCACCATTTCAGACAAAACCATTTAAGANTTGTTTTCGTTGTCAATCAGCCTGTCCGATAAGAACGGCTACTTTGTTTGTGGAAAAATTAGTTACAAAATAGGAAAATACTATAAGGAAAACCTTTAAAATTAAACCAATGCTTTGCATTTCAAGAGCTTACAAAATGCGTGAAAAAAGAAAATTTGGCTTGATTTTGTAAGTTGCATGGTTGAAGCACTGCTTGCTTTTTCCCATGGGCTTCATTACTACTATGGCCCATCACATCGTTGACGAGGATGAGATGGGCGTTTCTCTAATTTTTACGCGGTTTCAAGTTGAGAATGAATATCCGTCATTCAGGGGGCGCGCCAGCGTCGACACCAAGTGTTTCGCAGAACCGTGGAGAGATTAGGAAACTAGCCATGTCACGCTTGATGACGTCAGTTTGCCGTAAAGGATATTCTTGAGCAGGCGACCCTCCCCATACGACGGACGTGGATTCATTGCACGTACCAGATAAGTTGCTGTTCTGTCTGTGATATGACTCGTTGTCGTTTCCGTACGTAGAATGATACATCTGAAAAGTATCTTCACACATTATCTACGCATAAATACTCAACACTTTCGCAAAAGCATTTAAAACCATTCCTTTCTTGTAAACTTTCTGACTATAAACGTAGACATTGTTCCTATTCTTTTGGATTTTTCAGAGGAGATTTCTATTGCGCTTTAACGGAGCCCACATAAAGACTCTAAACAGAATTTCTCTGAAGTGCAAAACAGGTTCGTTTAGCACCTTCTAACTTTGACATAAGTAGGTAGTAGTAACAAAATTTATCAAAAATCATATTGCCACACATCAACCAGTGAAAGACTAGGATTATCAAACGAAACTTTCATGCACTATAAATTCTATGGAGTTGAATGCATAGCTTGGTTTGGGTCGAAAGGAAAAGAGGGAAAGCATGATTCAATATTCAAGCTAAAAATGCAATGGCACAAAAGAGTTGAAGCCTTTTCAAAAAGGAGAGGTAATTCACCAGCCGCAAAAATCTGAAAAAGTAGTACCCTTGGTTTGTACTTAGTTTTTACTCCGCAATGGGGTAAATTAAAGATGAGTCATTGCACGTCAGCGTTGTCAAAACGAATGTCCTAACAACGCGCCCATGATAAAACGCTAAAATTCTTGTTTGAAATACCTGCAGGATGTAAGCAACCATTAACGTCGCACACCTTTGTCAAAATATACTTTCTACAACTTAACCACACCAAGCGGCAAATACGCACTTGATTGTTAAAGATGGAGATGTCATGTTTGGGGTCCATGATTCCCAGGCAAGGAATGAGAAATGGGAAAAAGATGGCAAGAAGAGTCTGAAAACGGGAAATTTTTCCATTTGNTTGGCAAATGCACATCACAGGACTAGACTGGCGTGCTANAGAGTTTCATTTTTATTTAGTAAACAATGCATCTCCTGTTTAAAANCAACACGGGAAAATGTTCTTAGTGACAATCGCACATTAATGTAGAACAAATTTGGTTATTATTTTCTTCTGTAGCCCAAGAACTACCTGGTAAAATCTAAGGTTATCAAAAACAAAAATTAGCAAAGACACTTTTGGCCAACATATTTTCTTTCTAATTTGCCAACACGTAAATTTTCGGTTTGTGCCAACATAGTTTTGGTTGTGAACAAGGTTTGTGCCTGAAGCTCTTTCGAGGCATTGACAAAAGAAAATAATACAGTAAAATGCACTCACTCTTCCGAGTGACGATCGTCCTTTGTTCGTTCTGCCATGCCAAATTTGATCAAGACACACATGGACTGACGTTTGGGACATGAACTTCTGTTTATTGCCTTTAAACCCCAAACATAAGGATGAACAGCCACCGAGAGCCTGTTGCGACAATAAATGCCTATTTGTAAAGTAACATAAAATTTTTAATTGTTGTCAGTGATATGCTGAATATAGTTTAAATTTACAGTGGTAAACTTTTGTTGATTTCAAGTAACTCATCTTAAAACAAGCTCAAACAATGTGTGTGCCACAAAGTATGTGTGCATTTCGCAAACTTGCGCTTCATCACATGATGGCAGCGCCTTTTATCATGCTGCAGATTTGAGCAAATATCACCAAATTGCACCAAAGACTACTTCACGTGCAAACAAGCCCAAGAAACAACCTTCCGTGTGACTTCATTAGGATACACTACACAATATTGTGCAACAGTAAAGCATCAGTCGCTGACAGTGATGGTTTTGTGTAAACAAGTACGAGCAGACATTTCTCTCTTCGACTTTGATTCGGCCTGCATGTGGTGGGAATGGAACATAATTCAAACTTACACTGCTAAACAATAAAATAGAGACAAAATTGATTGCAATGCACATGTCATATTGTACAAAAGAAGTTTTGGCAATTTTGCTGCAGTGGCAAATTTCCTGGCCCAAGCCACAAATCCAAGCTCCAAACATGTTTGGCACCGAAGCAACACTTAAAGATTGGTTTCCAGATTTTTTCGTCAAAGCAGGCGTTGCAAACCTCACCGAAATTCTTTAATTTACAAAGCTTCACATGAAACCTTAACCACGAAGAACGTCACGTTGCCTCAACAACTCAGACTGATGCAGATTGATCTATAACTTTGGTATTGTAAAGTCTACTACAATTTCCTCACACCAGCAGCTTTTAGGGAGCTGGCGAGCTGCATGTAGCATAGGGGGATTGAACGGTGCATTTGGATGTCTAAAATGAAAAATTTTATTACGAAATAAACATTATTACAAGCAATGCAAAGTTGATTTTTGTACAAATAATTTTCAACTGTTGAAAGTAGTCGATTTGTAAATAATGAAAGAAACAAAAGACTTACAGGAATTCTTGCTGTTAAAAGCGAGATGGTTGCGTGCTTCTTCTTCTTGAAACATGTCGTCACAAACTTTATTGCAGCTTCTTCCCAACTTCTGTGACAGAAATATTACTTTTGCTATGTGCAGGAATTTATGATTCAGATTTAAAACAAGCTATTTCAAACGTACGAAGACATTTCTCTCAGTTTGTCAATCAGCTCGTAGTCGTAATTCATCTCATCGCAAACGGCTGCTGCACGATTGTAAATGGTGCTTGCTAAAAGAGCCAAGCCTGTAGTCAATGAACAACAAGAACTCTAGTAAAAATAGAGATAAACGAATGAAAAAGAAATAGAGGAAAAGTAATTCCATGTTTTATGCGCGGTCATGAGTAACTGCAGTATAGTTTTAATAACGACGTTAACTTTCGCGTGAAAATGAAAATGCTCTTGCCAAAAACCCATTTCTTTAGTACGACTTTTCAGGTTATATTCGATTTTCCATAAAGCCACTGTCTACTGCAATCATTTCAATTTCAATCTTGCTAAAGCTTTCAAACAAAATTTTTAAGACTTGGTGCACCAATGATTGCGTAGTATCATTTGTATAAGAAGTCCTGCATACTATATCAAAGGCCTTACTTTAACATCGCACCCCCAAAATTAATTTTGAAACAGCTAACACGATGTAGCGTAAACCTATTGGAACTGGAAGGTACGTCAACGGAAACCTACCAAAGCTTCTGGAAGACATCGGTTGTAACCATACTACCAACTTCAAAAAATCGATATCGCAACAAGGAAACGTAATGGGATCATTAAATATTTTTACAGCACAATGAACTTGTCACAGTAAACGTGGGGCGGCAATAGCTTTGTGGTAAAGTGTCCGCCTCCCAATTGGAAGGTTGGGTGTTCGATCCAAGGCCAGTGAGTGAATTGCCGTAACGCTCCTTGGGCGTGAGCGTTCACCTCAGCAGCCCTAGCAAGAATCACAATTCAGGCTTCCGCCTGCCGCCAATTGCCACCACCAAAAAAATAAAACAAAAATAAATAAACTTGTCACAACGGAAAAAGCTTTGCAAAAAAATTGAACTTGTTTATTTGTTCAATATTCATTTTTGATATTCATTTTGATATTACAAGTAACTTACGGTCTTATATGAAACAAAAGTTTTTCAGGGAAAAAGAAAAGCTAAACATCACATCATACCCATTACATCTTTGCTGTGATACCAGATTGCTTTGGCCATTTCATCCCTTCCAGCGAGTACGCACCAAATGATTAGATCTCTTTCTGGATATTTCACGTGTTCGTAGGTAGTGTGCTCCATGATCACAGGAGTGGCACAACCGTTTCGATCTGTTTATGACACGTCCGTTTGTTAAACACATCCATAAAACTAAAACATTGACGCAGCACAACAGACAACCAGAGCTGTCGACAGAGAGGGCAATCGGGCATTTGACCCCCCTGGAAAAAAACAGATATACTGGTCAGAGTAAAACAGCTACGCATATTTCGAGTTTTTATGTTGTGGCTATTTTTTACGTTGAAACAAGCAGCAAACCTTTCCACTTTCAGGTAACTATGAGATTCTGCTCTATTTTCCCAATGTCAAAACCCCAAGCTAGTTCAAAGTTCAGTCAGTATGAATCAGTATGAATGACTGCGCCTTTTTATGCATGTTGTGTTAAAACAAAGCTGCACAGCTTTGTTTGAATATTATGCCTTCACATAGCCAGTGATCATTGCCCCGGTTTCTTTTCAGTGACACGATAACCATTTCAAAGATCGCAGTACTGGGCAGTTGGTTTGTTATTATTAATGAGAACAGCGGACTCGGATAGATATAATGGCCGGTTAGGTCATTGCTTAATGGGGCTCCACTGATACCTTGCATGTCGCGCTTTGGAGCCTGAACACTGTTGGGGCGCATTTGGCACTAGCAGCGTCAACCAACATTGATCTTGTTCAAAGAAATACGAATTAATGATTTTTCGTGTCTTTTGAGCGAGTTCTTTCAATCCACTGGTAGGCCACACTACATCTCAGGGCAAGTGTTGAGCAGCCATTCGATTGTCTCATCATCCAGAACCGTCAGTCCATGGGGAG
>JGI24021J15306_10005943_pt1 | contig 14581 bp, 10 predicted proteins | sample Ectturendosymbi1_FD_15306 | JGI IMG/M metagenome (IMG submission 15306)
AATAATGCTGAATGATAAGTACAAGCTGAATCATTGCAAGGAGATGGGAGCAGAACCAGGCAGGAGATTCCTCATACAGCCGGCTGCAAAGCTGGAGTCTGAATCGATGCTAGCACATGAATGTATCTTAGAGGTTTAGGTAACATATGTTCAAGTGTGGCTTTCATTATTTTTTAACACCATTTACGTGTGGCTTACATTCAAGGGTGGCTAACAATCGAGTAAATACACTACTGGAATATAGATAATATGTGCAAGTTTGAATCATCGCAAAAAGATAAAAGCAGAGCCCAGATTCAGAGCCCAGATTCTTCGGAAACTTACAGAAAACCTAGAACTTCTAATTCAACAGTTAAATCAGTAATTTTAACAGAAGTAGTTTAAAACAGGATTTTGAATTATGGTTGTAGCAGCTTTTCAGAATTACCGTAATTGAGATGTATTAAAGTGTTTCGCAGTGTTTTTTATGAAAAAGAACAGTAACTTCGTTTTTTGTTTTACTTTCATATTGCATCAATCAATTTTTTGCAGGTGTGGCTGCATTGTCATGGTATCCGTTGGGGACAAATGATGATGAAGGCAAATCTTTGGACTCCTTTATTTTCACTATTCTTGATATGGCTGATGAGTTTGGAGTCAAGGTATGTAAAAATGAACCATGACTTAAAAGAAGTCATACACTTGGAAGCATATGCATAACGTTTTTAATATATAGGAAACACATCGTGACATTAGCAGACTCTGTGTGTGATCAGAAACCAAATAGTTATCAAGTAAAAGACCCAAACCTGAGACATGTATTTTATTGCTTTTTTAAACTGACACAACAAGTGAAGCTAGTCGCACTGGGTGTGATGCATGAGGTACTTTTATTTACCTTGTCTTCCGAATTTGCAACATAAACTGGATAAATTTACAGAATCCTAGGACATTGTTGTAAAATTGGTTAATGCAAAACAAGTGGATGACACGCTATAAAAAAAAACAAACTTTGAAATAATTTGCTCGGCTAGTTAATGCATCAGTGAGCTGACGCGTTCGTTTGTAAGGTAAGCGACATTTCAGCTTTTGGCAGATATTGTACTTGTACTCAGTGGTGTGTTTAAAGGGAGGTGAGGGAGGCACTTGCCTCGGGCCTCCCCTTTTTGGGCCGCCCCCTTCAGGTGTTACGGGCATAAATATTCCTTATTTTTGATGAAAAACTTATTATTCATTCCTATAATGTGCTACAAAGCAGATCATTAGCAAGTAACTGTAATATGCAGGTACTTTGCTTTCAAAGGGGCTCCCAAAGCCACTGAAATGTGTAAGTACTCTGCTTTCAAACTTCATTGAAGGGGCACCTAAAAGAAACTGTAGTGTGTGAGTAGCCTACTCTGTTTTCAAAGGCCGCCAACGGCAATTGTAATGTGTAAGTACCATGTTTTCAAAGGGGCCCCAAACAGAAATTGAAATGTGTAAGTACCTTGCTTTCAAAGGGGCCCTAAACAGCAACTGTAATATAAAATTCTTTGCTTTCCAAGAGGCTGCCAACAGCTATTGTAATGTGGTAATACGTTGTTTTCAAAGGGGCCTCCAAAAGCAATTGTAATGTGTAAGTACCTTGCTTTCAAAGGGGCCCCAAACAGCAACTGCAATGTAAAATTCCTTGCTTTCCAAGAGGCTGCCAACAGCAAATGTAATGTGGTAATACGTTGCTTTCAAAGGGGCCTCCAAAAGCAATTGTAATGTGTAAGTACCTTGCTTTCAAAGGGGCCACCAACAGCAACTGTAATGTAAAATTCCTTGCTATCAAAGAGTCTGCCAATAGCGTTTGTAATGTGTAAGTGTCTTGCTTTCAAAGGGGCCACCAACAGGAATTGTAGTGTGTAAGTACTATTCTTTCAAAGGGGTTCCCAACATCAAGAGTAGTGTGTAAGTTCCTTGCTTTCAAAGGGGCCACCAACAGCAACTTTAATGTGCAAGTACCTTGCTTTTAACGAGCCCCACCACCATCTCCAATGTGCAAATAAAGAAAAGCTTCAAACCAACTTCTATACCTAAAAAATTATGGGTTGACATTTCTTCCAAAAGTTTCTGAAAAGGCTATCAAATAAGAGCAAATATTTATACCAAATGATAACTTTTAATACCAAATGAACATTTTTTACACCAAATGATGATTTTTAGAGATTGAAATGTTTGGTTTATTGATAATTTGATGAAAATGCCACATATGAACAGAAAGTGTCCAAGTGGAGCAGCAAGAAGAAGGATGAAATTTAAAGCAAATTTAGTGTTTTAAATCTTCTTGGTTGTTGTTTATGCTTTCATGCATTCCCATAAAGACATGAATGTAAGCAAATTCAATTTATCAACCACCAAGCATTTTATGAAAGTGGAAAGTGTGAAACTTTCAAAGGGGTAAATTCTGTAGTTTATTGATGGTGAATGCAGGGAAATGGGGCGTGAAAATAAAGAAGTGGAGGCGATGCCAACTTGCTATTGCCTAACTTTTGCCAGTCTTGTCTTCCCAGCTTTCAGTGTTTTCAAAGTTGTGTATCATGATCACCCTTTTGCATTTCTCCTTCTGCTGTGTCAGTCATGCCGTGTCTCAGGAACGTATGCTTCGGTGGCCGTATCTTAGGGTTGATCAAAAGTGCCAATCACGGTTGGCTGAGTATGATGACGCCATCAGAGGGGCCCCTGTTTGGTCTTGCCTCGGGCCCCCCCAACCTTAAACCCACCACTTCTTTTACTCAGTGTTTTTATGAATATGCGTCATTTGCTACCAAGTGTATTTTTACTCGTTCGAAGGAGGTGTATATTAACACCATTGTATGAAGGAGGTGTATATCAACAGCACATGCAGTACTAGATTCCTGCGTTGCTTCATGTTGCGATGCGAAGGAAAAAATGCTTAGTGTTGTTTTTCGAACCTTGTTGCCTTTGTCGCAACTTGCAACTGAAGCTGACATTCTGCGCGTCTATGTGTGATCTTTTGTCGTCGTTTGGTGTAAAATTTGAAGCGTCTTGGCGCAAATGCGGAAGTATACGATGATGCTGCGGCGAATGCGGAAGTATACGATGATGCTTTTCTGGTTGTTGCAGTGTCACTGCAGACTCCGCAAATGTGAACCTCATGTTATTTTACTTGCGCCAGATCTGCTTCCACATTGAGCCCTACAAAGGCAGAACAGCTCGCTCTGTAGCAACGGATTTGCAGCACATACACGAAAGGTATCAATTGCAATGTACGCTGATGTCTTATTCTACAAGTCCGCCAAAAGTGCTTGCTGTCATCGGGTCCCGACACACCTCTCGGTAAAAAACGTTCATGAAAGTAGAAGGTTTGCGAGCAATCAGTCACTGTCCACAACAGAACATAATAATATGCAGGTGCTAACCTTCCGTTGCGGACAGTGAGTGAACATATTATGTTCGCACCTGTGTTAACCCCTCATATGACAAGAACGTGGCGGCTTTCCCGCAATGCGGCGCTACCTATCGCACTTCAGCTTCGTTGCTAATGAGCGTCTATCAACAGTTCACCAAAACAACGGGAAATATCTTTTTATTCTTCCGCACATTTCTCTGATCGAACAACCGCTGACGAAGTTGGTGTGGGGCCTTCTATGACGAAACAGAAGAAAAGTATTCGAGAATCAATAATAAACAAAGAAAAACAAACGAAGGAAACTGCTCATGTATTTCACACCGTGCAACACTTTTTGTAAATCTTCAGTCACTCGTAGTGAGTTGAACGTAGAACTGATCAACATGCAATGGTTGTTTAACGCTCCGTAATGCGTAGCGCGTTGATTGTCGTGTTAACCTTAAGTCAGGAGTGCACAACCTTTTCGCTATTGCCGGCCGCATTTCTTTTGTTTTTGTGAATTACGACCGCTAGTGAGTTCAAGACATTTTCATTTTTGTATTGCTACTGTTCTGCGTCCACACACTGAGCCTAGCCTGCTTTCACACGTCTGTTTGGCCGTCTTTCTGCTGTTGCGATCGGAAATCCCGAGCGGCATGTGCGCAAAGCTTCGCACCGTGGCAGCAAGCAACAACAGAGATCACCCAACGAGATCACTCTCGTCGTCACCGTTGCAAGCACAATCAACTGTTCACCAGGTTCACAAGCATTGTTAGAGGTCACTCACCAAGATCGCTACATCGGGATCACTCTATTATTGCTTGTTCGCGCCACATACATTTTTGTTCTTCGCGCACATCCCGTTCGTGGTGAATCACACAATCAACGCAACGCCACCGGAGAGGTTGCAACACTACTAAGTATTCTTATACAGCGGACAAAGAGTTTTTGTTAATGCACGACCGCTATAACTTATATTTTTGGTTACATGTGCAGTGTGCACGGTCGCGTAAATTTTTATCCAAGGCCGCATGCGACCCCTGCTTTGTGAACCCCTGCTTTGTGAACCCCTGCTTTGTGCACCCCTGCTTTGTGCACCCCTGCTTTGTGAACCCCTGCTTTGTGAACCCCTGCTTTGTGAACCCCTGCTTTGTGAACTCCTGCTTTGTGCACCCCTGCTTTGTGCACCCCTGCTTTGTGCACCCCTGCCTGAAATGAATGACAGCAACCTCGAAGCGAGAGGAATGTTCGCGAGGTATGCTTGCGCTGCAACGGCCTGTCAAGGCGATTACTCTAAACACGTCGCAAAACATGGGTTGCCCGCGGCGATAATTAGAATGGAATCTGAGGTGCGAGACACTCTCAAGTTACTATGTGTCGTTGTTTTCCTGCTTAAGGCCAACGACTCAAAACGATTGCTTAGCCATCAAAGCTTCTGTTTCCCTGACAACCGTGGAAATGAAGTGTATCATTGCAGTTACGGAAGCCATCCTGCTTTCTATTCTACAAACCACCCGTTGGAGCCTTCGAAAGCGTTACCCTTGGTTTACGTTTATGACTCGTACCTGATCCCGGCTTCTGATTGGAAGGAGGTCCTTGACGTCGATGGTTCGTCATCGATCCGTAACTCTGACCACGATGCAATTGTTATCGGGCTGTTAGTCGACTCCACGCACAGGTGAAGTAAGGCGACTTTCAAGAGATATTATGAATTGGCATTGTCGTTTGGAAAGTTTTCCATTTTTTTGTTTGTTTGTAAGAAAGTATAGGACTTTTTGTCAAAGTCAAGGACAGGCGTGAAGCAAATGAAACTAACAGGGTTGTAGCCGGGATTGTGCATGGGACACTTTTTTCTGTCCCATTTTACCCATGGGTGTTACTCGCACAACGAATGATACAAATTCATTGTCTCATATGCATGTCTATTGTCTATAGCCTCTACACAGAGCAGAGTTGTGAAAAGATCCGCCCATGTGGGTTTTTGAAATATCCATCGATTTTTTGGATTTTTTGCTCTGTTACAGTAACATGAATACAAAATGTTTTTTTAAAGTAAACATTGAGTTATGACATTCCATAGCATGCATAGAGTATGCAAATAATATAATCGAAGTTGGACTCTCTGAGTACAGTTATTCTGATTTTCCTTTTATTAAGATTGTCGTGTAGCTTGCTAAATAGTCGTATAATATTTATATAAAGGCTTACCTTAACTCTTTGTTGCAGATAATAATTTACCACCTGAAAAAATCAAGATTTTTCTGATTTGCAGCAACTGGAATGTTGTGCACGACATGTCAAAATGGGTTTACCCTTGGAAAAAAAGTGTGTAAATTGCTGACAGCGTGCTAAGACTGGGCATATTGCATATTTGCGATAATTGTTGTCTGGGCTTTCCAGATAATCAAACGAGAAACTAAGTATGAAGTCTTTTGGGGATTTAAAGTGGTTTGTGATCCAAGCAAGTACCTTTCACCAAAGGCTCGTGTCTTTCTATACGTTTCTTTATTCAGTGCTTATTTTGACCAAGGCCTACAACAGCAAACAATCAGATTAAGTGCCAAGATTACATGATTTCTATGGCTAAAACAGAAATTGACAATTGCACTATTTGGAGATAAACTCACTGCCATTGAGTGGGAGTAGATCATTCAACCATCTTTGCATCAGAATAGTCCGCAGTAGTTTTCACGATAAACAGACCTTCACCAAATTTAAAAGTACATTTTAAAAAAGCATTCAATGTGAAGCCTGTGTTAACTCAATACTACGTCTTACAACTTGAAATGACAAATACTGATGCACATCTATCTGTGGCATCTGTTGAGGCCGTCTTCAATGCTGTACAATTACGAATTTTTACTCACTCAGTTGACAAAAGCATGGTTAATATTTAATGTCATTATGGAAAACATGGTATTTGTTTTGAACTGTTTTATTTAACCCGGGCGTGGAGCTTCTGGGATGGTTAGAATTACATCAGCCTCTGACATCAAGAAAAGAATGAACCCCCTGGGCAATATCGCCCACATTGTGCTGATCTGAGCAAAGGAACACGCCGAGGTTAAATGTGCTATGGTCGGCTTGTGCGTTATAGCATCGGATTGCGTGAAATCGATTTCACTTAACACTGCGCATCCTCAGTCCTAAAATCTTATGCAAATAGATTGGCAACTTAGGATTTTCTTTGTGTTTTTTTGTTTACTTCTAATAATGTTTTTCCACCCCGATCACACTAAAAAAAGTGCACCACAATGCGTCCCGGTGATGGGTGCGTTGTGAGAAGATAAAAACAATCTAAAAAGAGCTTAACTACAGGTAGTAACCACTTTTTTCTTTTACTGGCAAATCATTTAACGTTTTAGTTGCTTGTGACTTATGTAGACGAAATGAATGTTTTCTAATTGGAAGGCACTTTTCCGTAGAATTAGTTACAAGACACGACCGTACATAAAGCTAGCATTGCTTGCCAGCAAGCAAACAACAGCAGCTGCAATAACAAGGAAACCAACATTAGTCGTGGGTCATTCTTCCAAATAAGGTTTTTCTTGAAAGCTTGTTCAAAAGGATTCCGCAAATAATTTCCAGAACAGCGTTGAACAAAACTGGAACCTTTTTTTGACCTCGTATCGTTCGATGTCTGTCTCACGTAAAAATCTAGTTCCAAAAATCTAGTTCGACCGCGTTTCAACTTGTTCCTTCCGTAATTCTAACTACTGAACCAGAGTTATGGGTCTTCCCGGTTGCAGGCCATTGGGTTGTTTGAAACATTATGACGATGGAGGTTTTCTTTTGCGCTGCACCACGTCAGACTCAGTCAGCAACTGCGACTTTGATAAGCTAAAAATTTTTTAGAAATGAAAAAATGCAAAGCATCAACAGCAGAGCAGGAGCTGTTGGAAGCGGTTGTTTTTGTATGTTCAAGCTTATTGAAATGTGCAAAATGAAAATATTACATATTATACCGCGTCTCTCGTTTGCCAACGTCTCTCTGCAAAACATTCCGTCATGGTGAACGAACGTATGACTGTGGCGCAACAAATTCTACTGTTTCACAGCGTTGCTAATTTTGTTTGACTCGGATACATTAAAAAATATCATTGAATTTCATCGTTTTGTTGTCAGCGTTGATTAGAATTTTGACTGCGCTGTCGCAAGACTATTAAAGTTTCCAACTTTTCCTAAAATGTCAGGAAACGAAATTATTTCGTGGTGGCCCTGGCAACAAACTGTGTATTAAATCTATGTGTTGAAAATGAAAAATGTTCTAAAAAACAGTCCAATGACTTAAATTAATTGCATACTCTCCAGAAAATGTTTATCTTTTGTTAAAAACATCATACTTCCAAAGATTTATATTTACAGATATTTGTTCTTCAAACTGGTATCACACTGTAAAGCGCAAGCCGCAACTGCCCCCCCCCTCAAGGCTAATCTGCATGTCAGTGTTTCCAAATCAACGTGTGTGTTAGTAGGTTCTTGTTTTAAAGATTGACTTGAATGCAAATAAAGCAACCATTTAAGTGATAACTTTTCTTCTTCGTGTAGCACCGACATCAATGTTTTTTTGACTGCGAGAAGTTCAAGTTAACAAGAGCATTTGCTCTGTTGAACTTTTTCACGAGTTAAAGTATTATTTTTTTTTATGCACGTGGACCCGTTGTTTTCGTTGGCGATGATGTATTTCAGTGATGCTATGCACCAGTCGCTTGATTTTCTATATTTTTGATTGTCCAGAATTACCAGGAACCTCGGTTAAAACTCAGTGTTTGTGACAAATTATACCTCATGCCCCGCCACAGCAGGCTGCTGTTCGCACAGCTGGTTTGCCGGTCTTAGAAGGCACAGATGATGTAAAGTATTGTTCAGCTGGTGATCATCAGCAGTAAGACAAGCGAAGCACTTATCACTTGTGTTTGCTGACGTTATGTAAACGTTTAAATCCTGAGTTCTTAACCTGGGCCACATTAAGGGCATCAGAAGTTCGTAAGCGAGGCGCAAGCATGGCAGCGACATATTGTTGAAAAGCAGGATAATGGCAAATAAATTGTTGTTTTTTGTGTTGGATTTTGAGTTTAGCTGAGGCGCGAGTATCAACGACTAACACCAAAGGGGGCGCGTCTGAAAAGTTTAAGAAACCTCTGGGCTCTAAACATTGTCGAAACGGTGACAGAAACTGCTTGAAAGGATTTCGTTACTTATTCTTGTTTTCTTCTCATCCAGAAACGACATACTGTCCGGAGGCTTTGACGGATTCTACACATACTTCGCATCGTCCGGTTTCAGTTTTGGGAGTGATTGTAGCCACTGGAGGGAGCTGTCTGCCTTTGCTCGGCAACACCACCTTGTGTTTATACCAAGTGTTGGTCCCGGTTACATTGACACGAATGTTCGGTACGTTGACACAGATGTTCGGTTACATTGACACAAATGTTCGGTATGTTGACACAGATGTTCGGTTACATTGACACAAATATTCGGTACGTTGACACAAATGTTCGGTTACATTGGCACAAATATTCGGTACGTTGTAGATGCTTTTGGTGACGTTTACGATATTTCATAAATGCCTGTGTTTTCGCTTCAGATTCATGTTCGTTGCATCGATTCCCCCCTCTTTGTGTTTCGCCAACATGGCACTGATGACAATTGCTGCGAAAAAGCGATCATTTACATCCCTTTCGTAGATCATAACGTTGACGCCGGGGTGTTCAGGATTTCTGAACAGGTTTCTTTCGTAGCAAAACTTCCTTTCAACACGAAATGTAACAAAGAATAATGACAGCTCAACCACTACCTTCGTACAGTATTCGTCGCTCAGGCTTTAAACTCTGCGCTTCACTGATGACGTCATAAAGTTCGAAACAGTGTCGTGCGAAGATGGGTGCCAAAAAATAATACCAATCCGCCCTAACAGCGCTATTTGTCCAAAGGAGCTTTTCTCAGCAAGGAATCAGTCACTTTTTATGTTAACAAGATGTTCATTCGTCTGCTCAAGGATCATCCTCAGCTACTATACCAGGAGTGGCCAACCAGTGAGAGGCCAAGAGCTACATTTCTTAAGCTGTGTTACCGCAAAGAGCCACATCATACACACGGGCACACATGAACATCACTCCATCTCCTCCTCACTCACATACCTTTGCTCAGATAGATTTACTGTAAAAACCACACACCAACATGACAATGGCAGAACTTTACAAGCCATTTATTCCTATGCATGTGACTTAATTGGCTTCTGGTAATGACGTGCGAGCCGCATGAAACCGGTCAAGAGCCGCATGCAGCTCGCAAGTCACGGGTTGCCAACCCCTGTACTATTAAAATAGAACCACCCTAACTTTCCATTGTGTTTTGTTATGAAAGACGTCGAGATATAGAAAGACTTGATTGCATGAGATACTTCTGAAAGATCTCTAGCAACGCTGTTTGAGATTAGACCCTTGCAGTGATGCTTCAAGAAGTTTCTTCTTTTGATTAGATTTGCTGCAACAAGCAGTACAGCACGAATTCAAACCACTCTTCAGACATGTGAATCAGTTTTATTCTTGTGTGTATTCTGTCGGTAAATTGCAGTGTTGTTTTATGTTTAAGGTCTGGAAACCTTTGCTTATGCGTCATGCTCAAGTGAATTTGATACGTTAGCGATTCCATAGCAAATTGTGGTCCACAACGGCGTGAACAAAGGTTTAAAATGTCAACATACTTGCCATGCGCATTGCTTTTATATACCCTGGCTTTGCGTGCGTCATTGTACTTTGCCTGTTACGTCACAATCTGCATTCAGGCCGTGGAATAGCAAGAACACGAAGGATCGATTGAACGGCGAATATTACGAGCGGGAGTGGAGGAGTGCGTTGGAGGAGGCCGGCGCCGAATTCGTGTCCATCACGTCATTCAATGAGTGGCACGAAGGAACGCAGATCGAACCCGCGGTCAGTTCAAAGTCGGTGGACGTTGATCATTTGCTGGGGAGGAAAGCGAAAGGCCGCTTCACGTACTTGAGCTACGGCGACGATCCGTTCCTGTATCTTGACCTGACCAGGAAATGGACGGAAAAGCTCAAATCTCGTTCGGAGCGGAATCCGGCCCTGACCTGATGGGGACAAGGATGTTGTTTTCGCCTCCCCCCCGCGGTAGAGGTTCTGTGGCCAAGCCCCTTGTTTCTGCAATCAGTGTTAAGGTTGCTAAAGTGCTATAGATCAAAGCACCGCCATAGATTGTGGTGGCGAGGCTGATCGCTGTGCACGAAGGGGGGTTGTGTTCAGGATATATATGTGCTCACCCCCCCAACTCGAAACCTGATTTTTTATTGTTTTAATGATATTCTACGTTGACGTCAGTCAAAGCGCTTTTTCAACCTTGATGCAGTTCACAGTGGATATTGTAGTGAAGCCTGATGATCAACATGCAGTCGCCCTTTTCTACATTCACGATTCCCGAATTCCGTTTATTTTCAACGCAAAATCTATACTCTGAGATATTTTTACTGTTGATTGGAAGAGATTGTTCAAAAATAGATGCTTTGAAATTTCATGAAATTGTTTTTATTTCAGTTTATAATGAAACTCTAACCCCGAGTAGAAAGTTCGAAATAATGTTTTACGTTCGCAGTATCGTTGTCAAGGATTAATTCTGCCCATAGCAACGTTGTTTTTTGGACAATTCTTTGTAGAAATTAGTATTGTGCTATTGCAGGAATGTAACCTGTACCTCAGACATTTAATCACGATGTGTTTATACTTTGCTGCGCGCGATTTCCGACATCCAGTTGATTGTCACGTGACACTTGCAGTTCAGCCACCCATTGAAGCTTTGCAGTTTCTCAGCCTTTAAGCCAGTTTTTAAGGAATTAAGAATAAATAAATGAGACTTAACTGGCTTCCGCGTTGTATCTTTGAAAGAAGAGCCTGGTCCTGCCTTGAACGGATCTGTCGGTCCGAATCTCCCTTTTGTTTTATCAGAGGTGGTTGCAATCGTGAAACCTCCATTCTTTCCGGACACCAGCTTTCTGTTACGAGAGTACAGGGACAATTGGGGAAGTAAGACTTGACGTAAAAGTGCTGAGGAAAGATTTCCTGGTGTTTTGCAAGTCTGTTGACAATCTACTACCCGCCACTTGTTGTAGCATGATCTGTGGTTTGCCTGGAACTGTCCTAAAGATAGCTGGCTGTTTGGCCGCACACTTGTCACAAGTCCCTGGCCTCACGCCATGTGATACTGATTTCCCCGGAACCGGTAAACCATAAGAAGATTAGGAAATCAGGTCTAATTTTAGAAATTCGGTGAAAAACACGTTGTGCTTGGAAGTAAAAAACAAAATGGGTTTTTGGAGGAGAAATTTTGCAGCATATGTGGCAAAGAGTCATCTGTGAATTGGCTAAGCTGGTGTGACTTACGTTTTTTGCCTAAAATGTTGCTAGGCAACTGTTGGCATACAGTGGCGTCATGAGACCGCTTTACCCGGGAAAGGGCGGCCTGATAATCCTGAAAAGGAAAAGGAAAGAAATAGAAAAACTCTGAACAGCAGTTAGATTCCAGCAATTTTGATCCAGAGTTCTGGAAAGCAGTGGTTGTTCTTCATCGTTTTGTTCAAATTGATGAAATAAGTTCGATGATTGACACCGAAACATCGAAAGTCATACGACTCGTTTACTCCCTTTTTATTTCTTTAAGTTTGTGTTTATCTTTACTTCAAAAGCTTCAGCATCGCAGACAAGCCGCATAAACGTTCAGGTCATTTTGATAGTGTTTTTTTTTCATCGGAGCCATCGGGTTGAAGTGGATGCTGACGAACGATGGACAACCACGAACCATTGTTGACTTTCGCGCACAACATGCGTTCTATCTGTGACGTCAAGCTTTTGCATTTTTGGCGCCGTACTCAAGATTCACCACCTCATGTTGAGTTTATTGGCGTAACTTATTTATGTATATCATTATCGTGACCAATAAACATGAATGCGGGGGCATCACAAAACTCATGGTTTGCCAATGCGAGTACCCCCCATGGAAGTTTTGTCAGCCTTGGAAGTTTTGCATTGAATCGCCACATATGAGTGTATTTGTGTGCGTGTGTTTATTTCAGACGGTGTGGTGGGATTGCTGACCGTCTCAGTCAAGTTCACTGTGTTGAGCGCAGTGACGTAGCCAGCCCAAAAATGGGGGGGGCGAAATGTTTGATTTTAGGCGAATATTTTGTTTAGAAAAACGCCTCTCAAAGCACAAAATGACTATATTTTCTAAACATTTGGGGGGCATGGCTCCTTTGGTCCCCCTGGCTACGCCCATGGTTGAGCGCTTCTCCAGGTGCTGCCAACAAGGGCATGGGAAGCCCAGGTTTGGCGACAATGGACTTAAGTCGCCATTGGTCAGTGTGGAGATGATGGTAGAAAACGCCGAGGCGATGGAGCCGGAACTCAAATTTCAGGCTCCAGCTCCAGGCATCTAAATTTTTTGGCTCCGGCTGCGGAACAGTTTGGTCCACTGAGAACTGAACACCGAAAACTTCTTATTTGTACAATCGGCTTGCCCCACAAATTTTGTCTGTGGAACAGTAACCCAACTTTCCGGCTCTGGCTCCACCATCCAAATATTTTTGGCTCCGGTTCGGCGGTTCCATCCACCCAAAATTGCTTGGGCTCCGGTTCCATAGTCCTGGATAACGCGAAAAGCGCAGATCAAACACAATCAAGGCAAAACAAACAAGAAAAATGCAGTAAAGAGGAAAAGCCCAACAGAGATGCAGCAAAGCGTGTGTGCTACCCAACTCCGAGCCTCGGTTTGCGACCTCCAAGTAGGAACGTAAAGTTCTAGTAATTCATATCACGAACATATAATTTTCACAACTAAACTGTAAAGATTGCTTTGTTTACGGCACATATAGTTAAATTTGCTTCAATCGTTTGCAGAGTCCGGTAAAAATCGGAACCAGCTCCGCACACTTTAAAATATATAGCCTGGTCGGTATCTGATTCTATTTGAATAAGATGATAGGACTGACGATGTGTAGTGTTACGTGAAATCGATTTCCTATTAAAAATTTGTGATTGATTCCTTGCTTCTTTCACCTGTGGAGTGAAGTTACTTGAATACAGATATGCGCAAGTTTGAATCATCGCAAAAAGATGAAACCAGAGCCTAGTCGGCTGATTCCTCTAAAGCCTATAGAAAACGTAGAGCTTTTTATTGTACTGGTCGGTATCTGTTCTAAATATGAGCTTGCAGCTTTGAAAATTCTAGCATTGTTGATTGAATTGTGCACAGGTACGGTGTGAGGGGGTACTAAGCTAATAAAATTGTTGGTGGGTCTTCGACCAACGTCGAAATTCAATGCTTTTGTGTCAAATCGCATTAACCTCATATAAAACGTAGAGATGGTGTGAACTAAGGTTGCCTGCAGGGCCGGATTAAGGGGGGGGCAACAAAGGCAATTGCCTCGGGCCCCCCGCTGCAAGGGGGCCCCCATGAAATTTATTTGTTTTAAATAAGATACTCTTTTGAAAAATTTTTGATTCTATGTTGCGTTAGTATCAGGAGCCCCCAACAGCAACTGATTTCTCTACAACAGGGTGTCAAACTCATTTTCACTGAGGGCCATATCAACATTACGGTTGCCCTGAGAGGGCCAGTTGTATTGTATGGCTGCCTGCAAAGGGCCAGTTGTAACAGAATTAACCACAATCATATACGCTACTAGGCTAATGCGTCTCGGTGACGTAATAATGGTTATTTTACAGTGAAAAGCCTTAAAACTGAATAACTTTTTTAAAGAGAGACGTTAGGTCAGCAAGATGACTAAAATAGCAAAGTTACAACATGGCAAAGAATGTTGTTCCGTTCGCATTTGTAAACAGGTATAAACCACTACAGTTCCAAAAAAGTAAGCATGCTGAGGTTTAAAATTTAAGCTTCGCGGGCCACCAGTTTTGACACATGTGCTCTATAAGTTTGACTGTCTGCCAATTTTTGTAATCGCTACTGAATAGCCTATAAGTATTTTCGGTTTTGTTCAATGCAAATATATTTGATTTCGCTGGTAACTTTTTTCTAATAACCGTTCTTTTGGCATGGGTGTGACTCTCTACTCGTGCATTACGCCCAGGGGCGCAGCCAGGATTTTTCTAAGGGGGGGGGCTGAAATTATGGAAGCAAAGGCTATGAAAAGGAAAAATTGCTTGTGATAAGAATAGCCAGGAAAGCACATATATTGTGGATAAACAGTTG